>Ga0207422_1000702_pt1 | contig 93435 bp, 72 predicted proteins | sample MarCyaLeptolynsp_FD_187757 | JGI IMG/M metagenome (GOLD analysis project Ga0207422, IMG submission 187757) | Marine cyanobacterial communities from Panama - species 1 Leptolyngbya sp. (SPAdes) | ecosystem: Environmental > Aquatic > Marine > Unclassified | place: Panama: Panama City | collected...
GCCAGAGTCAAGACCTCTGAATCCATGAACTCCTTCTTGGCTCCCGGTTTAGGACGGTAGAAAGGAGCCATATTTTGTTGAGACCAATCATCGACGAGGACAAAGATTGTTGTCATCAGTGTGGGAAGGTCTATGCTATTCATCAGGAGGTTCTCCCGGATGGCTTGTGATATTTCCATCTTCGAGCCTCCTTTTTCTTTTGTCTAATTCACATTAGGCGTCAATCTCAAGTAATTTATCCATCAGTTTCGCAATACCTAAACGAAAGCTAGAGTCATTTGCGCGAGCGATCGCCGTCCTATTATCTCTACATCGCGCTTGAGTCACTTTACCAGATATCCCATCTCCCCAAACCCAGCTCTAGCAAGCGTTCTTGCTTGCAATATTGTTATACTACTGCTGCTGCATCGTCGGTCGTTTCCCCGATACGAGAGGTAAATCATTACGCAGAATGCAGACCTCTTTGAAGTCATTTAGTGTAATCCCACCAAAGTGAGTGGTGCATGGGTATTTTGCGGAACGCGCGTCCTCGTTACCGCTGTTATATTGCCGTCTACATCGTGGCCGCGTATTCAACCACAGATCGGAGAGATTCAGAGTATTATTAATACTCTCGCTTCAAGGGCTTACCACAAAATTGAGATTGCTCGCTGAGACAGTATCTGCTCGCAGTTATGCTTGCGTGTCCTCATCTAAACCTTCAGGATCGCACTTCGATATCGTATAGTCATGTTGCACGAAGGGGTACAATATGATTTCTAATTTAGACCATCTTGTTTTAACCGTTAGAAGCATTGAGAAAACTGTTGATTTTTACACAACAGTTTTAGGCATGAAAAAAGAAGTTTTTGGGGAAGGCCGCGTAGCATTAAAGTTTGGCAGACAAAAATTTAATCTTCATCAAGTAGGTAATGAATTTGAACCGAAAGCTGCAACTCCAACTCCGGGGTCTGCAGATATTTGCCTCATCACAAATTTACCAATTAAAGAAGCTTTTGAACGAGTAATAGCAATGAATATAGAGATTATTGAAGGAGTCGTTCCTCGTACAGGAGCAAATGGACCTATTAAATCATTCTATTTTCGCGATCCAGACCAAAATCTGGTAGAAGTATCATCATATGCAAATGCAAAATAACTCAAGTCGTTAGCAATCGCGCACCTTTACAATCCCCCTCACCTCACAGAAGAAATTGCGGCCTTCGTCATTGTAGCGATCGCGTATCTTCATGCCCCCCCCGCATTACACGTGAGCCATTTCACCAGACTCCCTTTGCAGAAGATGAGTGAAGCACAAGAACTCACTGAAACCCAAAACTTGCAGAGGAATGGAGCCAACTTAATTGAAGTTTGGGAATTCCTCTTAAACTCGCCCCCTCATCGAGCCGCCTACGAGCAACACTATCCCCAAGGCAAGATTGCATCCTTAGTCATTTCCCCCCGCGATCGCTGTGCGAGCTGAAATCTCGAAGATCGCAACAATACGCTTGAGTACAATCATCGGCTTGCTCCTTGCTGCTGATACAGAGAGTAGTAGCGCCCTTTGAGCGCCATTAACTCCTCGTGGGGGCCTTGCTCGACGAGAGCGCCGCTGTCAATTAAGACGATGAGGTCTGCGTTTTGAACGGTTCCGAGGCGGTGGGTGATAAAGAAGACGGTGCGATCGCGGAACTCTTCGGCGAGGTTCAAGCACACTTGCTGTTCGGTGGCGTAGTCGAGGGCGCTGGTGGCTTCGTCGAGAACCAGCATTCGCGGTCGCTGGAGGATGGTGCGGGCGATCGCAATGCGCTGGCGCTGGCCGCCCGAAAGGGTTGCCCCTCGCTCTCCCACCCGGGTGTTGTAGCCGTTGGGCAATTCCATAATGAAGTCGTGAGCAACGGCAACTTGAGCGGCGGCAATAATTTCGTCGGTGGTGGCATCGGGGTTGTTAATGGCAATATTGTCCTGCACCGTCCCGTCAAAGAGGAGCGTCTCTTGAGGAACTACCCCAATTTGCCGCCGCAGGGAGTAAAGCTCAACCTTGGCGATGTCGTAGCCATCGATGAAAATTCGCCCGGACTCTAGCTCGTAGAGGCGCGCGAGGAGTTTGGTGAGGGTGCTTTTCCCCGCCCCGCTTTTACCCACAATGCCGACAAACTGACCGGGTTGAATTTCCAGGTTGATGTTGATCAGTTGGGGAGGGGCGTTGCTTTTGAAGCGAAAGGAGACGTTCTCGTACTTCACCGTTCCCGCGATCGCAGGGAGGGGGATATTGTCGCGGTCTTGTTCCGCCTCTTGCGGCGTATCGACAATATCGCTGAGGCGTTCTAAGGACAGCCCAATTTCCTGGAAGTTTTGCCAGAGTTGGGCAAGGCGCAGCAAGGGGTTGGTAACGTAGCTGGCGATGATGCGGAAGGCGATCAACTGACCGAGGGTGAGTTGTTCTTCGAGGACGAGATACGCACCCACCCACAACACCAGCAAGCCGGAAAATTTGTTAAAAAAGCTGCTGGCCGATTGAGCAACGGTGGAGGTAATCGCCGTTTTGAAACCGGCGGAGATATAGCGAGCGTAGCGTTCCTGCCATTGCCAGCGCGATCGCAACTCCATATTTTGCGCCTTCACCGTTTGAATGCCCGTCATGGCCTCAACTAAAAAGGATTGGGTTTCGGCGTTGCGTTCGGCTTTAGCTCGCAGTTGGGCGCGGATGGTGGGGGACAGGAGGAGGGTGAGGAGGACAAAGACGGGAATGGTTGCTAGGGCGACAAGGGTCAATTGCCAGCTATAGAAGACCATGACGGCGATATAAACCACCGAAAACACCGAGTCCAAAACCACAGTTAAGGCAGTTCCCGTCAGAAAAGAGCGAATATTTTCCAACTCGTTGACCCGACTGGCCACCTCCCCCACCGGACGGCGTTCAAAGTAGCGCAGGGGAAGGCGCACGAGGCGATCGATAATTTCCGACCCCAACCCCATATCAATGCGGTTAGTGGTATCGACAAACAGATAGGTGCGAAAACTGCTAATAATCGCTTCAAAAATGGCGATGACCAGGAGGAGAACGCCGAGAAGTTGCAGCAAGTTGAGGTTGTTTTTAACAATTACCTGGTCGATGATGACTTGAATGGCCAGAGGGTTGGCCAAACCCAGAAGTTGAACGAAAAAGGAGGCGATCAGAACTTCTAAGAGAACCCAACGATAGCGCCAAATTGAGGGCAGGAACCAACTCAACCCGAAGCGCTGTTTGGGGGTTTCTTTCGTGGGTTGGAGGAGGAGAACTTGCCCGATCGCGCCCCAAGTGTCGAGAAAATCAGCGGGTTTGCGCCGCAGCATCCCCACTTTCGGATCGGCAATGACGAGGTGGCGATCGCTAATTTCGTAGAGCAGGGACAAACTCCCCTGCCACATCACTAAGGCGGGGGCTTGCAGGCGGGGAATAGCAGCCGCTGGCACATTGAGGAGTTGGGCATTGAGGCCGAGCAGTTCGGCCACCGAGCCGCAAAAATAGAGAGAGAGACTGCCGTTGTGTTGAATGCGATCGGCGAGAACGCGGCGAATCACCTCCCGGCGAAAGGGCATTTTGAAGTGCTGGCAGAGCATTTGGAAGCAGGCCATCCCCACATCTAAATCGCTTCCCCCTCGAACGTAAGGATACTTAACTCGCTTGTCTGCGGGAGACGGTTCGGGAGAACTGGGAGAAGAGTCGAGAAGTTGGTCGGGGGCGTAGGGAATGGCTGAGTTGGAGACTTCGAGGGAAGGTTGTGTTTCTGCGTCCGCTGCGAGTTCGGCTTCTTGCACCTCTTCTTCAATCTCTAAATCGGACTCTCGCAGTCCCAGGAGGCGGACGGAGGGTTCGCCTTTAATTTGCAACTGTTTCGCTTCGAGAGTTTCGAGATCCAGCAGACTGGCTGGGGGTAAATCTGCGAGCTTACCGCCGCCGCTAACAAACCAGAGGCGATCGGAATCGAGGCGATCGCGGAGGGACTCATTATTCCCAATTTCGCACGACTGAGCGGCTTCTATGGCTCGCGTCGCCAGGGTTTTCAGTTGAGCCACGCCCAAAGATTGCAAGGCTTCTTGGCGGCTGAGAATGTCAAAAATTTCGACGAGGTAGGGGGACTCGGTTAAGAGTTGGGCGCACTGGGGATGCTGCTGTAGCAGTGCGAGGAAATCTTGGCTGCTGAGGGTGAGACAAATGGCTTCGGTGGAGGCGATCGCGGTTTCGCAAGGAACGCCCCGCATCAACCCCACCCAACCAATAATTTCCCCCGGCGCAATCAACTTTAAGGTTGTCGGCATTTGCGTCCCCGGATCGTAGCCCAACAACCGCGCTTGTCCTTTGTAGAGAATGACAATTTGGCTGGGCATTTTATCCCGCAGCGCGATCGCCTGTCCCATCCGGTAGCGCAGGGGCTGCAACCGCTCCGCTAGCTCCGCCAAAGCACCCGAAGGCAGTTCGGTAAAGGGGACTTTGTTAGCGAGAAAGCCTTGGATGGCAGAAGCAGTATAACTCATCGATTCGATGTCTGACGACGTAGGGAGTAGGGGATAGACTTAAGGCTTGTGGGCATTGCCCACCCTACGATATCTCTTTGAACAACTGGCTGCCCAGAGGGGAGCCGCTAGGGGAGCGTGCAGGGCAACTTCTAGCCCTGCTGAAATGAATTTTCGCAACATGATTTCACGTGAAAACACTTGAAAACAGATGATATCAATATATGTCGATATGTCGCTTTTCTGTTGTGGTGTGGCAGAAAAGAAGAACCCAAAAACAGATCGAGAATTGCGTCTTGGCATTCGCGATGTTCGTGCTTCCTCGATAGGATTGAGATAGTTAGCGAGTTCAAACTCGCGATCGCCATCTACTCCTACGTGCAACAACGGGTTACTCTCAGTGATAGAAAGTTATTGGCAGATGGGAAAAAATATTACTTTGGCGATCGTTGCCGTTCTTTGTTTTTTCCCCACAACCGTGCAGGCAAATTCCACGGAAGACAATATCAACCCGCCTTCTGAAGAGCAGGAGGGCGATTCCCGTTCCGGAACGCTACGCGATCGCAACGAAGAGAGCGAAGATGCAAAACAAAGAAACACCATCATTTTCACCCCACCAAGCGTTGGCGTTCCCAGTGCGACGACGGGAGGCGGATCTAGAGATTCGTCAATTTGCGGACAATCGAATCTAGAAGATGCACCCGTTACGCCAATTAAACCGAAAGCGAGCTTGGGGTTAAGCGCAGTTGAACGGCCGGTATTTTTCGCCTTCATCCCGAATATTTCTGCAAGCAAAGGTTTATTTTTTCTGGCGGACGAAGAAGGGAATGCTCAACATGAAACTTGGATCGAGCTTCCCGATCGCGCTGGTATTATTCGCTTCGATCTTCCCAACGAGGTTCCGCCGCTGGAGGTGGGGAAGGATTACGAATGGTCTTTTGTTCTCGTCTGCGGGGAGAATCTGCGACCGGACGATCCATTTGTCCGAGGAACAGTTCGGCGAGTCGATCTCGATCTGGCGTTGGACGTTTCAGAATTGTCGCTGGAAAAAGCAGCAGCACTAGCTGAAGCTGGGATTTGGTACGATACGGTGTCTGTTTTAGCCGAACTGCGCCGCCGTTCTCCCGATGATGCCAACCTCAAGGCGCAGTGGCAAGCGTTATTAGAGTCGCAAGGATTGGAGAGCGTTGCAGAAGCTGCAATTTTGACCGAATTTCCTGGCAAAACGGAAGCCGGAAATAGCAGCGAGAATGAAGCGGGGAACTCTACACCCACTCGACAAAGAGGTACGTTTGCTCGTCCTCGTGTTGGAGGACCTCCTGGCGCTCGCCAAACTGGAGGAAGTCGATGAAGTCGGTGCGAATGCTGGAGACTCGCCTTGCGCTTAACACGCTGTTGCTGTCCCTGGCCTGTTTGTTCTGCGCTTCTTCCTTCCCTGCTCTTGCAGTTCCCGATCTACTCGCTCAAAATAACGGTCAGTCTCCTCAAAGCGATCGCGCCGCACAACTCTCTCAACGCGGCCGCGAACAAATTCAACGCAGTCAGTTCCGCGCGGCGATCGAAACCTACGAGCAACTGGCACAGTTGTACCGAGAACGAGGAAATTCTGAGGGAGAAGGGGAGAGCCTTTATTTTCAAGGCGTAGCGCGTCGCTATCTCAGTCAGTATTCCGAGGCGATCGCGCTGTTCGAGCAAGCTGCAGAGAACGCGCAAGCTTCTGGAAATCGTCGCTTGTGGGGACGCATCCAAAGCGAAATGGGAATCGTCCATTACTTCAAGAGCGAATATCCTCAAGCATTGGAATTTTGCCAGCAGGCGTTAGCCGTGAGTCGGGAAGTTGAAGATCGAGAACTGGAAGCGCAGACCCTCCACTACATGGGGGCAATTGCTTACGGTCGAGGAGACTACGATCTCGCGTTGCAACTCCACCAAGCGGCTTTGGGAATTAGCGAGGAAATTAACCATCTTTTCCTGCAAGTTCGGATTTTGAACAATATTGCCATTGTCGAGGACAGTTTGGGCAACTATCCCGAAGCGATCGCGCTTAATAACAAAGCTCTCCTGCTGAGTCGGGAAAGGAGCTACCGCTTCCAGGAAGCGCGAATTTTGGGCAGTCTTGGCGTAACTCAGGGGAGGTTAGGCGAATATTCCCCCGCGTTGGAGTTTCAGCAAAGTGCGCTGGAAATTCAGCGGGAAATTGGCGATCGCGCCGGAGAAGGAGTGACCCTTAACAACATTGCGACGGTTTACGACAGTCAAGGGGACTACCAGCAGGCGCTCGCGTTTTATCAGCAAGCGCTGGAAATTAGTCGGGAAATTGGCGATCGCGCCAGCGAGGGAAACGCGCTCAATAATATCGGCGTGGCGCGCAGCAATTTAGGAGACTACGATCGCGCGGCGGAGTTGTACCAACAAGCGCTGGAAATTAGCCGGGAAATCGGCGATCGCGCCGGAGAGGGAAACGCTCTGACGCGCTTGGGAGATGCAAACTACAATCAAGGACGCTATGCTAAGGCCTTGGTGCTGTACGAGCAGGCGCTCGGAATTAGTCGGGAAATCGGCGATCGCGTTAGCGAAGGGAATGCGCTCAATAGTTTGGGGAGTACTCGCCACAGTTTGGGGGAATATGCCCAAGCTTTGGAATTTTACGAAGCAGCACTCTCCATTTTTACCGAACTGGGTAACCGCGCCGGCCAAGCGCAACTCCTCGGAAATTTAGGTCTGGTTCGCGTCCAGTTACAACAGAGAGATCGCGCTTTGGCCGCCTATGAACAAGCACTCGAAGTTCAGGAGGAAATTGGCGATCGCGCCGGTGCGGCCGACACCCTCAACAATATCGGCGCATTGCACATCTTGCGAGGAGAGGACGAACAAGCGGTTGCAACTTTCGAGCGTGCTTTGGCCGCGCGTCAGGAAATCGGCGATCGTGCTGGGGAAGCGAATACTTTGGGGAATTTAGGCGTTGTCTACGAGAACTTACAAGATACTCCCTCTGCTTTGGCCGCTTACCAACAAGCACTGACCATTTTCCAAGACATTGGCGATCGCGTTGGGGAGCGAACGGCGCTCAATAATATTGGCTCAGTTTTCGAGCAACAGCAGCAACGAGAACTCGCCATTCTCTTCTACAAGCAGGCGGTTAATGTGACCGAAGCCATTCGACAAGATCTGGCAGAACTCCCTGCCAGCGTGCGGCAATCCTATACCGAAACGGTTGCTCAAACCTATCGCCACCTTGCCGATCTACTCTTGCAACAAAACCGCGTTCTCGAAGCGCAACAAGTCCTCGATCTCCTCAAAGTCCAGGAACTCGAAGACTATCTCGATCGCCTTCGCGGGAACTCCCAAACCGCGCAAGGAGTCGCCAACCTTCCCCCAGAACGGCAACTTCTCGAAAGTTACGATCGCCTCCAACAGCAAGCGATCGCGCTCGGCCAAGAACTCACCCAACTGCGGCAAATCCCCGATACGCAGTGGACTCCAGAACAAGAACAACGCATTGTCGAACTGGTTTCCCAGCAGCAAAAACTGTCCCAAAACTTTGCCGATTTCACCCGCCAACCCGATGTTGTTGCGCTCGTTCGGCAACTCTCTCAAACCGCGAGAGAGCAAAGTCTCAGCCTCAGCAGCCTCAAAAATCTGGCCGACAATCTGCGCGACTTAGATCGCAACGCCGTTCTCCTCTACCCCCTCATTCTCCGCGATCGCATCGAACTCATTCTCGCCACCCCCGATGCTCCTCCCATTCGCCACACCGTTTCTGTTCCCAGAGCGGAATTGAATCAAACCATTTTGGACTTTCGCCGCGCCTTACAAACCCCCACGCGCGACCCGAAACAACCCGCACAAAAGCTCTACAACTGGCTGATTGCACCTTTAGAAAACGATCTCAAACTGGCCCAAACCGAAACAATTATCTATGCACCGGACGGACAACTGCGCTATGTCCCCCTCGCTGCATTGCACGACGGTCAAGGCTGGTTGGTCGAACGCTTCGAGATCAACAACATCACCGCTCAAAGTTTGACCGATTTCAACCAACCTCCCCAAGAACAATTGCGGGTGCTGGCGGGAGCCTTTGCAAGTGGGAAATACGAGGTTCGGGTGGGAGAGAGTATCTTTGCGTTCTCCGGACTGACCTATGCGGGGAAAGAGGTGGAAATCCTAGCCGAAACGGTTCCCAATACTACGATGCTGGTTGACGAAGCATTTAGCAAAGCAGCTACCACAATTCGCCTCGATAGCTACTCGATTGTCCACTTTGCTACCCACGGAGCGCTCGTTCAGGGTCAACCGGAATCCTCGTTTATCTTGTTTGGCAATGGCGAGACGGTTTCTTTGCAGGAAGTGCGCGATCGCTGGCAATTAACCAACGTCGATTTAGTTGTTCTCAGCGCCTGTCAGACCGGGTTAGGCGCGCAACTGGGGAATGGCGAGGAGATTTTGGGCTTTGGCTACATTATGCAGGAAGTTGGCGCGAGAGCCGCGATCGCCTCCCTGTGGTCGGTGGATGATGGGGGGACGCAGATGTTGATGAATGCGTTTTACCGAGCGCTGCAGCAGCCGGGAATTGTGAAGGTCGAGGCCTTGCGCCAAGCTCAATTAGCCTTAATTCGCGACGAGGAAGCGGGAGAGGGGGAAGAACGAGGGATTGTGGCAGTGCGATCGCGCGATGAGAATTTAGAGCCAGAGATTGCAGATCGACTGAGCCACCCCTACTATTGGGCTCCGTTCATTTTGATTGGCAATGGTCTGTAGTCTCAATAAGAGAAAAAGTCTACCCGCGATCGCGAAATTAGTCGGATGAGAAAATCCTCAAGGACTGCAACACGTTATCAACAACCCACCTGGGGAAATCAAACCGACTAACGCCCCATTGCCACTGTCATCAAGCGGCTATTTTAGCGGGTTTTATCTGAACTGGCAGCTCTTGGCGAAACGAAAAATCGCGCTCAACTCCTGTTCAGAGTTCAGAGTACTGCTACGCAGAAGTAAGCTACAGAATTCAGAATTCAGAATTTCCCCAATTCCCCACTCTTCCTTGTCCCCTAACTCCCTATACCCGACACCTCAAACCCCCTCCGTCAGGCGCGCCCTACTTATGTTAGAACGAAAATAATGCCGAAATTCCTCTCGCAATTATTTGTATGGTGACTCTTGCTGGATACCAAGATTTTGTTCGCATCCATGATAGTGCCAACTCGCAAGTTTATCGCGCTCGGCGAACAAGCGATCGCCAATCCGTTATCCTCAAGTTTCTCAATCGAGACTATCCTACCTCAGCACAAATTCGGCGCTACAAACAGGAATATCGCCTCACAAATCAGTTAAATTCCCCCGGCATTGTCAAAGCCTACAGCCTTGAAGAATGGCATAGAAGTTATGCGATCGCCTTCGAGGATTTTGGCGGAATTTCTCTCAAACAATGGCTGAAAGAGCGAGAAAAGCTGTCCTTGCAAGAGTTTTTAGATTTAGCGATCGCAATCGTCGAAAGTTTGGAACAAATTCACGCTCAAAATATTATTCATAAAGATCTGAATCCTGCCAACATTGTTTTTAACCCCGAAAGTAAAGAACTGAAAATTATTGATTTTGGGATTGCCACCCAACTCAGTCGAGAAACCCCTGTTCTCAAAAATCCCAATGTTTTGGAAGGAACGTTAGCTTATATTTCTCCAGAGCAAACAGGAAGAATGAACCGAAGTTTAGACTATCGAACTGATTTTTATTCTTTAGGCGTAACATTTTATGAATTACTGATCGGAAAACTTCCGTTTGATAATACCGATCCTTTAGAACTCGTGCATTGTCATATCGCCAAAAATGTCCCTGTCCCTGACTCATCGTTGGTAAGCCCTTTGCTCGATCTCGCAATCAAGTTGATGTCCAAGAATGCTGAAGACCGCTATCAAAGCACTTGGGGAATTAAAGAAGATTTAAACATCTTTCTCAATCAACTAGAAAAAACCGGTAAAGTTGCTCCTTTTCCTCTGGGACAACAAGATATACCCGAGCGTTTTCAAATCTCCCAAAAGCTTTATGGACGAGAGCAAGAAACAGATCGATTATTGACAACATTTAAGCGAGTTTGCGAAACAGGAAACGTCGAACTAGTGTTAGTTTCTGGATATTCTGGAGTTGGAAAATCGTCCCTCGTTCAAGAATTGTATAAATCAATTACAGCACATCAAGGTTATTTCATTTCTGGGAAGTTCGATCGATTTCAAAGAAATATTCCCTATTCGGCTGCGATCTTAGCCTTTCGCAAATTAATTAATCAGCTATTAGGAGAACCTGAAGCTCAATTACAAATCTGGCGAGAAAAACTCTTGTGGGTCTTGGGGAATAATGGACAACTTATCATTGATATTATTCCCGAAATAGAGCTGATTATCGGCAAACAGCCTCCCGTTCCAGCAGTTGGCGCAAATGAAGCAAAAAATCGCTTTAACCTTGTCTTAAGCGATTTTATTTATTCCTTTTGCGATCTAAAACATCCTTTGACCTTATTTTTGGATGATTTACAATGGGCAGATTTAGCAAGCTTGAAATTACTAGAAAGACTTTTATTTGAAAGAGAAAAAAAACATATCTTATTACTCGGTGCTTATCGAGACAATGAAGTTTCAGCTCATCACCCTTTGTCGGCATCTCTAGAGAAACTCAAACAAGGTAACGCTAAAGTTACTCAAATAATGCTAAATAACCTTTCTTTAGATCGAGTTTCTTTCTTGATTGGAGATACTCTTAACAAAACACCAGCTTCTGTACAAGAATTGGCAAATTTGGTTTTGCAAAAAACAGGTGGCAATCCTTTTTTTATCAATAAATTCTTACAAACTTTGCATGATGAAGGATTGTTGAAATTTCAAAATAAATCGAGAAGTTGGCAATGGGATCTAAAAGCAATACAAGTTAGAGATTTCACGAACAATGTCGTAGAGCTGATGGTAGAAAAGTTAAAAAAACTACCACAGTTCAGTCAAGACATATTATCTCTTGCTGCTTGCTGGGGAACAGAGTTTAACTTGCAATTGCTGACATGGGTTCAAAACAAATCGTCCCAGGACATCTTTCAAGCGTTAAGCATTGCCCTTCAGAGAGAGCTAATTTTTCCTTTATCCGAACTTGATGAAAATTTGCTCATTCAATCTTACAAATTCGGACACGATCGAATTCAACAAGCAGCTTACAATTTGATTCCAGACGATCGAAAAGCGATCGCTCATTATCATATCGGCCGATCGCTTCTTCAAAATGCAGATTCAGAAGTCAGAGAAAGTATTTTTTTTGAACTTGTCAATCAATTAAACTATGGAAAATCCTTAATTATCTGTCAAAAAGAACGAGATAAAGTAGCTCAATTCAATCTTCTCGCTTGTCGTCAAGCAAGATCTGCCGCTGCCTACCAAGCAGCAAGCGAATATGCCAAGGTAGGGTTATCTTTACTAGGGAAACAAGCTTGGTCACGACAGTACAAAATGAGCTTGGCTTTTCATAACTTAGCGACTGAACTGGCTTCACTATGCGGCGATTTGGAGACAATGGATCAATTCATTGAAACCGTTGACATACAGGCAAAATCTTTACTCGACACCCTCGATGTTTGTCGAATTAGAATATTATCAAACGTATCTCGAAATCAATTAACTGAAGCAATTATTCTTGCTCAAGAATTTTTGAAAAAATTAGGGATCGCATTTCCCGATTGTCCAACACAGAATGATATTCAACAGGAGATTTTAGAGATTGAAAAACTGATTGGCGATCGAAAGATTGGAGATTTACTTCATCTGCCAATGATGGAGGATTCGGAAAAAATAGCTATTGTGGAGATTGCTAATAGCATTATTCCTGCAGCATATATGTCTGCTTCTGTACTGTTTCCGCTAATTGTTTCTTTGCCCGTTAAGCTCTCTATTCAATATGGCAATACATCAGTTTCTGCTTCAGCTTATGCTCCTTATGGTATCGTCGCTTGCAATCTTTTCAAGGATGTAAATGCAGGAATGAATATAGGTATTCAATTTGGGAACTTAGCGCTTCAGCTAATACCCAAGCTTGATAGACAAGCCTTTAAGCCAGAAATATTACATGTTTTTGGGATGTTCATATTACATCGAAAATCTCATTTAAAAGAGACATTACCTTTGTTTGAAGAAGGGCATGAAATTGCCTTAGAAGTTGGCAATCTAGAATATGTCGGATATACTGCTGAAATTTTTTGTTTTTATGCTTTTTCGTGCGGACAATCTCTTGACGTGCTGGAGCAAAAAGCGCATGCTTACTATAACAAATTAATCCGGTTTAATCAATTAATTCAAGCAAATCATTGTCAAATCTGTTGGCAATCAATTTTAAGATTACGAGGAATTTCAGAAGAGCTAAGCATTCGAGTAAAAAAAACATCTCAAACATTGTATTTCTTTCATTTGTATAAGCTGATATCGTGCTACTTATTTGGAGAAATAGAATCTGCTCTAAGTCATACCCTTGAAATTAAACGTTATTTAGTTGCTGCGGCTGGCACTGTCGGCGAACCCTTATTCTATTTTTATGCTTCTTTAGCAGCGATCGCGAATTTAAATTCACAATCAGAAAAAAGATCGACAATATTGCAACAAGTCGAGAAAAATCAAGTAAAACTTCAACAACTATGGGCGCAATATGCTCCGATGAATTACCAGCATAAAGTCGATCTAGTGGAAGCTGAGAAATGCAGAATTCTAGGAAAAAAAATAGAAGCAATTGAGCTATATAACCAGGCAATTGCTGGCGCTAAAACCAACGAATATATCCAGGAAGAGGCTCTTGCTAGCGAACTAGCTGCGAAATTTTATCTCGACTGGAATCAAGAAAAAGTTGCTCGCATTTACATGAGAGATGCTCATTACTGCTATTCTTGCTGGGGCGCAATAGCAAAAGTCAAGGAACTAGAAGAATGCTATCCTCAGTTGTGCCAATCCTTAACAACGAATTCTTTTTCCTCTAATCTCTTGAATACTCGCACAATTGAAAATTCAACTGGAAGTTCAGTGTTAGATCTAAAAACTGTAATCAAATCTACAAATGCTATTTCTAGCGAGATTGTTTTAGACAAATTGCTGGCAGCTTTAATGAATAATCTTGTTGAAAATGCAGGAGCGCAACGAGGAATCCTAATTCTTCCGCGCGGCGATCGCTTATTTGTGGAAGCGACGAAAGAAGCAGAATCTGAAGAGGTTGAAGTCCTTCAATCCCTTTCTCTTCATGAGTTTGCACGGCTTTCTTCAAAGATCGTACATTATGTTGCCCGAACCGGCGAAACGGTTGTCTTAAGTAATGCCATCAATGAAGGAAGTTTTACTGATGATGACTATATTTGCAAATATCAATGTCGATCGATTGCTTGTACACCTTTGAGCGATCGAGGTCAACTGCAAGGCATTATTTACTTAGAAAATAATCTGACAACTGGTGCTTTCACCCAAGAGCGAATGGCACTTCTACGAACTCTTGCTACCCAAGCAGCAATCTCATTAGAAAATGCCAGACTTTATGAAAATATTACAACTTTAAATACCGCGTACGAGCGTTTTATTCCCTCTCAATTTCTGAGTTTTTTAAATAAAGAGAGTATTGTCGATGTTAAATTAGGCGATCGAGTCGAACGAGAAATGACCGTTTTATTTTCTGATATCCGCGATTTCACAACTCTCTCAGAACAGATGAATCCCACGCAAAACTTTGCGTTTATTAATGAGTATCTTGGGTATATGGAACCAAAGATTCAAAATCATGGTGGATTTATCGATAAATATATTGGCGATGCCATTATGGCACTGTTTCCGAATTCTGCAGATGAAGCAGTTCAAGGCTCTCTTGCTATGCTTAATGAGTTGAGAAAATACAATCAAAAAAGATGTGGCGAAAATCTGCAACCTCTGCAGATTGGAATCGGTTTGCATACCGGAAGGTTAATGTTAGGAACTGTTGGCGGCTTAGGCCGCATGGATGGAACGGTAATTGGAGATGCGGTGAATCTTTCTTCGCGCGTAGAAGGATTAACAAAAACCTATGGCGTTTCTCTATTAATTACCGATCGCACATTGACAGCTTTAAGCAATCCATTAGACTATGAATTTCGCTTTATTGATAAGGTTAAGGCGAAAGGTAAAAAGAAAGCCGCGAGCTTGTTTGAGATCTTCTCTGCCGATCCTCCAGAATTACGATCTGCAAAAATTGCAACAAAGGAAAAGTTTGAAAGGGCAGTGTTGTTCTATCATCAAAAGCTCGTTCGGGATGCTGCATCTTTATTTCAAGAATGTATTGACGCTCATGAGAGCGATCGCGCAGCTTGTATTTATTTAGAACGCTGCAAGCGTTATATGACCTAATCAGCGACCTCAAGAGAAAACAGTCTGACCGCATTTCCCCAATTCCCCACTCTTCCTTGTCCCCCAAATTCCCAACACCCGACCCCCCAAACCCCAAACCCCCTCCGTCAGGTGCTGATTGCTGTTTAAATCATTTCCGGTGGAAAGATACTCTTCTCCGTTCCCAGAAACTGCTTGCGAACGAGTTCCCTAAAAGTGTCAAAATCTGCTTGCCAATTGTCAAGTAACTCCGTGAGGTGGCTTTGTCGTTCTTGAGACGTTTCCCCGGTCGCATCGTAGTTAAAACTACCGGAGAAGAGTAGAGCTGGCATTAAACCGCGATCGCCCTGTTGCAGTCGCACTTCATTAATAGTTAGACTCAACTGACAGCGGTCGAGTTGATAAACCAGGGAAACAGAGGCCTGGACGAGGCCGCGACCAAAATCCTGCCAGCTTCCCGGCGAGAGCAGCGTTTTGAGCATAAAATTACGAGCAGCAGCTTGGCGATCGGGGAATGCCACCAGCATTTTGGGGTTAATGCTGAGAGCTTGGTAATCTGCATTGGGCAGCTTTTCGATGTAACGCCGAACGACGATCGGAACTTGCAGTTCTTGCAGTTCTTTCGTATCGATCGCCTCAAAAAAATTGACCGTGCGAGGTTGCGCGAGGAGGTTTAACCCATTCTCAAAAGCAAGCTGGGTGCGAGTTTCGGTGGCAACAGGGTCGCCTGCGAGTTTCCAATCGGTGGGAATAATACCGCTAAACTTGAGAAACTCCAGTTGCGAGATCTGAGGATTAAGCTGTTGGGCAAACAGCGCGATCGCGAGTTCTTGAATATCAATTGTGTCGTTGCTGGAATAAGAATTCAAAGTTGCGTCCACAGTCATTGCTAAAAGCCTTAATTTGCGCGAGAAGTCTCTCTCATCTCAGGAAGAGGGATTTGAGGAGTGCGAGTGCCGCTCGACCAGGGAGGTGTAGAAATTGAAAGCTCATCGTCTTTACCTCTCGATGGTTGCTCTCTCCACGTCGCTTGCAGTATAACTCACTCCATCTCGCCCGCGAGGATAAAAGCCGCCCAATTTCTGGATTAAAGAATATAACGCCAAGAAACCCAATAAGTAGAGGGCGCAAGCCTAAAGCATTACGCCCCTTAATTAATCGAGGACACAAATCAAAAACGAAAAACTGACTAGAAATTAAACGTTGCCCGAATTAACCCCAGCACCACATCATCATTACTAGAATTGTGGTCGGGAGCCGTTAGCCAAATGACCGCAGGAGTGATGGAAATGTAGTCATTCACCGGATACTCGTAGAACCCTTCGATGTGGTATGAGGTGCTGTTATCGGTGCCAATGACCCCAGAAATGTTGCTGCTGGCCGCTGTGACCTTCGGCTCCATCCCGAAAACAAACCCGGCCAAACTGCCTTCTTTCCCCAAGTCGGTGATGCCCAACTGTACCGCCCAGTTCCAGATATCCAGGTCGCCCCGTTCCAGGACATTCCCCGCCCCATCGCTAATAGCGGCCAGGGTGCGAGTATTGGTGTAGGCAACCCAACCCCCTAGGGCAACGTTGGGAGTCAGTTGATAGGAGGCGAGGATGGAGTAGGTATTGCTGGTAACTGGCAGGTTTTGACCTGCAAACCCTTGTAAAGCCGTTGGCAACAAGCTGGCATCAGTATCTGCAAGTGCCGAGCGCAAGTTGGCCCGGTTGCTACCCACCCCTAAGTCTGCGTTGTAAGTATTGGCGTAGGCGAAAGCAATCGCAAGATTTTCCGTCGGCGTGAGTGCCAACTGCCCGAAGATGCCGTAGGGCCCGTTGAACAGGCCGCTACCGGGGCCGGGGTTGCTGGCATCGCCTGCTAAATAGCCCACACTGAGAGCGATCGCGTCGCTGAAGGCATGTTCGATGCCAATTCCCGCCCCATCAACGGTGTTGTAGATGCTGTTGCGGGTGGCAAAGTTAGAGGGGGCCGCTGTTGCCCCATCTTCGCCGTCGAGGGGAGTGATGGTGTTGGCGAAGTCGTTGGCAGTGGAAGCGTTGGCCGCGACAAAGACAAAGGTATTGTCGGCAATGGTGAATTGGTAATTGAGGGCATCCACTTCAACATTATTGCCACTGCCGCCTGCAATCCCCAAAGTGCCTTCAAAGGTTCCTTTTTCAAAGTCCGAGAGGCCCTCTGCTTGCAGGCGAATGTGCAGCAAGTCTTCTCCGGTGAAGCTGGTGAAGAAGTTGAGGCGGCTGCGGGCCCCAAAGGCGGTGTTGCGGGTGATTTCTTGTCCGGCGGCCGTATCCCCGGAAAATAGGCTGGTAACCCCCATCGACACTTCCCCAACCAGCTTTGTGGTGGTGGAGAATTGGTGGTCTTCGAGGAAGGCAGTTCTGGCTTCGAGGCTGTCAACGCGGGTTCCCAAAGCCAAGAGTTCGGCTTCAAAGTCTTGTAGGAGGCGGCGAATTTTATCCAGGTCGTCTTTGGTGACGAAATCGGCGGTGGCGGCGGCAATTAAACGCTCGATTTGATTCAAGCAGGCGTTCAAACCGGCAGCAAACTCGAAGCGGGAGAGGGGACGGTTGCCGCGAAAAGTTCCGTTGGGATAGCCCACCAAGCAATCATACCGCTTCACCAGGTCGTCGAGGGCCTGGTAGGCCCAGTCTCCAGGACTCACATCTCGAAATTTTGCGGCTCCCTGCACGTCGGCCCCTAGGTTGTTTCTACCTTCGTTGGTGTAGCGTCGAATTTCTTCGAGGGTGCTGCCAACGTTGTCGGGGGGAATGGCCTGGGTGCTGCCAGAAAATATTAGAGTGGCAGCGAGAAGGGGGGAAGACCATTGCAAGGTTTTTTGGAAAAGTTGTGACATTTTTTTATTCCTCACACCAAAAACGATAATCATTATCACACAGGTTGAACGGGATTACTCCCTCGAGAGGATGCTGCAAATTGGGCTGAGTGCTTCACATCCTCTGTCTGGATTGGTCTTGGTCAATTAGAGCGATCGCAAGAAACGAACTAAAGCATCGCGATCGCCTTTTTCCATCGTCCGAAAGGCTTCCTTCGACTGTTCCGCTTCCCCGCCATGCCAGAGGATCGCCTCCTCTAAGGTGAGGGCGCGACCGTCATGGAGATAGCCGGAATAGGGCAGTACGGTTTGAGTCAAACCTAGGCCCCACAAGGGTTGAGTTCGCCATTCCGTTCCCGACGCTTTGAAGTCGGGTCGATTGTCCGCTAAACCCGCACCCAGATCGTGCAGCAGAAGGTCGGTATAGGGGTGAATGGTCTGATCGACCAACTCCTTCACCTTGTAGTCTCCGGTTTTCAACGTCGCGGTATGGCAAACGGCACAATTCGCTTGAGCAAACAGCTTTTCTCCCTGTTGGACTTGCGGATCGTCAAGCAGCGTCCGAGCGGGAACCGCTAAACTTTGGACGTAGAATGCAGCATTTTCGAGCGTTTCTTCGTCAATATCGCTGGAACCATCTGCCTCCGGGAACATGGGATTGGTAACCCCCATGTCGTTGACATAAGCAGAAGCTGTTTGTTGCAACATATTGGGGTTGTTCGCCTTCCAGCCAAAGCGTCCAATCGCCACCGCCTGCGCCTGCACATCCCACACTTCGTTGGGACGTCCGGAAATTCCGTCGCCATCCTTATCGTCGGGATCGGCGAGATCGCGCAGCGTTTGTTCGGGAACCGCTTCCAGGAGTCCCAAACCAAACACGGGAGGTGGAATTCGCAAGGAAGTCAAGACTTCTGGGGGTAACGGCTTACCCTCGGCTAGGGTAATTTTGGCTTGGGGCGATCGCAGCGTATAAGCAGCTCCATCTCCATAGGTTCCCGGCTGTTCTTGCCAAGCAATTTCAACTGAGGCTTCCGGTCGATGGCCGTAAACGCCTTGGTCTTGAATTTGCGTTCCCAACCGCTCGACTGGAGGGGTATTCTCCAGACTCACCGAGGCTTCTGGGTGATATTCATAAAGCGAAGCATCGGTTTTGGCTTGCGATTGTGAGTCCGGGCTTTGTTTGGACGGATCGCTAACCCGCACGAGGAGTTGCCCCTTTTCTGGCAAACCGCGACCGTTGCGGATGTGACACCCCACGCAAGAAGCGTTGTTAAAGAGGGGCCCCAAACCCGGATTGACTCTCGCAGGAGGGGTGACAAAGACTGCTTCAAACGCAATATCCCCGTCGCCATGCTTGTCAAAATTTTCCTGACTCAAACCGGCTGACGGTTGTTCGTAGGCGCTGGATGTACGGTTAAAGACAGTGGTTGTTCCTCCTGCTAGGGGTGCGGCTTGGGACGGGGAGATAAGGCTGCTATTGGTGCAATTTGAGAGGGCGATCGCGGCGATCGCCGCGACAGCAAACCAAATTAAATAAACCAGCCACTTCCCTCGAAATCCCCACTCTAAGGGACTTTGCATTGCGTTCTTCTCAAAATTAAGGATCGTAAAATTGCACAGAGAGAAAAATTCAGAAATTTTGTTAAGCGTTAACTTTGAACAATCGGTAAAACTTTCTCTTCAACCGTCGCAAACAAGGTGAGAAGGGCATCCTGTGCCGCTTTCATCTTGGCCAGTGCCTCCTCATCGGCGATCTTCGGTTCAATGGGATCGGGAATGGCATCAACCGCCGAGATCGCGCTTTCTAACTCGCTCTTAACCTGCTCGTCCAGTTTAGAATCGGCTTTTGCCACCAGATCGCTAACGCTTTTACCGCTGGTTCCTGCATCTGGAACCTTCCCCAGATATGCATTTTGAACGCTGCGGATATTATTTTTGAAATCGTTGAGAGAGGTGTGGCTAAAGCGACTTTCCAGATCGTCGGTGGTTTTGGCTTCCATCGGCGCGCCAATTTTCTCGTTCGCCACCTCATCAAGACAGCCAATCATCCCCTGAACAATCTCTTCGACCGCTGCTGCAACTGTTGGATAGGCTTGATTATCGCTCTTCCCAGCTTTTGCAAGAACTTCCTGGTAAGGCGGATTGCCATCAATCCCTTCCACCCAACTCTTCACCAAGTCTTGAGAAGTTTGCGAGAAGGCCTCGCCGAGCAGTTTCAGCAGTTGTAACTCCCGTTCGGAAAAGTCCGCCGCTTTCTTATCGTTGTCCGTGCCAAATAGCAACAACTCAATGGTGTGGAAGCCTTTTTGGGTGGTTTGCAACGCTTTAACGTAGTCGGCGGTTAACTCGTCATTGCTTTCAACGATCGCCTTGACATCGGTTTCATTCACTGGCCAGTCGTCCAAGTCCCCGTCATACCCTAGAGAATCCGCCGGGCCAAAGGCAAAGGCTTCGCTTTGTTCCCAAGGATTGCGAGCTTTCGTCCAAGCAGCTTGAGCAATTTTCAAGGTTTCATCGGTTGGGTTACTCGTGAAAGCGTTTACCGCCTCCGACAGTTCCCTCGCTTCAATTACAAGTTGTTCGTAAGTGGGAATCACAACTTGTGCGGCAAAGTCGCTGGCGACGGACAGTTGCAGATCTCCAGCTTTGGACTCTTTCGCAGACGTTTCCGTCCCCGCAGAATTTTCGGACTTCGTCGAGTCGCCGTTGGTACAGCCACTTCCCAAGATTAGAAATCCAGCCACAACAAGCATCCCCAGAGAAGAAAACCGCCAGCGTTTTCGCTGGGTTTGATTCAATGGATTGTGCATTTATTTTTTGAGAGTTACTCTCAATTAAGTTGATATCCAGCGAGTATATAGAAATTGAGAACTAGAGTCAATAAAACAAAAATAAAAATTTCTCTTTGAGAAAATACTTAGATTCTTGACCCGAAAGCATTTGCGATTTTCAGAGAACAGAAAGGGAGAAAGCCTTTTAAAAATAAGCAACAAAGCCATCTTGATTTCTGAAAGCAGAAGGTGAAATTCAAGCACGATAGAAAAAATAAAACAAGCGGACAGAGTGATTCTTTTGAAATTACTTAGCAAGAAAAGAGGAAAGAAACATTTCAGGACTTACGCACCCAGAGTTCTGAAATGCCTGCTAATTGACGACTCCCAATTCCCGACTCCCCACTCCCTAAAGCGAGAATTTTTGGTGAGTGGGTCTCACTGCGTAACTCCTCTGTTTGTAAGTCACATCTAATGTACATTACCTGAAACCCTAGCTAGGGCGAGGGAATAGGCAATAGGAGGGAGAAGGAACGATAGCGTCAGGCTTCGAGCGTCTAATACACATTAGGCGTAAGTCTGGAGAATGAATCTAAGTCGGACAAGCGATTCAGCTTCGAGCGGATGCTTCCCAACCAGGAGATTGGGGAAATTTTTACTGGCCTAACTCGTTATCTCAACATTTCACAGTAGAATTTCAGGGTGGCAAATCGCCTCTCAAAGGGTAGGCGAAAAGCCCGGACATCAGTATTGAACTGTCGCACCCGATCGAGCGCGATCGCAAATCAAAAAATATGGTTGAGAATGCCAAAGATATCGAACGACTTCTCGAAACGAAGCAATGTCAAGGCGGCGACCTCAGCGGTGCGAACCTCAGCGAGTTCGACCTCAGCGGTGCCGATCTCAGCGGTGCGAAGCTGGTCTGCGCGAACTTGAGCAATACCAACCTCAGCGGTGCGAATCTCAGCGGTACAGACTTAAGTTTTGCTAATTTGGTCAATGCGGATTTAAACCGGGCCGCCATTCGAGGTGCGGATGCGAGAGGGATTAACCTGTTTGAAACGCAACTCAACGGCGCAAATCTCAGCGGTATGGACTTAACCTTTGCCAACTTGATCAATGCGAGTTTAAGCGAAGCCAATCTGCGAGCTGTAAAATTGGTGGGTGCGAATCTGATTGGTGCGAAACTCAACAGTGCCAATCTCAGCAGTGCGGATTTGAGCGGAGCAAACCTCAGCACTGCCAATTTGGTCTCGGCGAAACTGCTGAGTACCGACCTGAGCGAAGCCAAATTAGTGCGTGCCGATCTCAGCGATGCTAACCTGATTGGCGCAAATCTGACGGATGCCAATCTCTCGAATGCGAATTTGCTCAATACCAATCTTGCGAGTGCGTTGTTGCTCAACGCTTATTTGGTTGGGGCAAATATTACAGGAACTCAACTGAGCAATAGCCAAACCGAAGGCGCGATCGGACTTGTTGTAGACGGTCAATTGGCTGCAGACGTTTCTTGAAAGTCCCCTAACTGACGTAGAAGGAAAATGATCGATTGAGGAAGTTTTGTGGGTACGCTGTTAGTGTCCCCCAGTCCGGTATCCATTCAGACAGCGCGATCGCTCGAAAACTTTTAGTGCTGCTCTGTGTGAGTCGTACTGTCGGGCAAAACTCCTTGTCTTAAACTATGCCGCAGCTCGAACTTACTCAAAAAGTTTCCCCCGCTCAAGAAGTCTTAATGCAAAGCTTGGCAGGTGAAGCCGTACTACTCAATCTTCAGAGCGAAGAGTATTTTGGCCTAGACGAGATTGGCACTCGTATGTTGGAGGTTCTTCAGGAGTCTGACTCCATCCAAAGCGCCTACTACCAATTGTTGGAAGAGTATGATGTGGAACCTGAATTGCTCAAAACAGACCTATTAGATTTTGTTCAACAACTTGTCGATCGCGGATTGGCGATCGCCGTCAGTCAAACCCCAACAACTCCATGAGCGGGATTTGCGGGATTCTCAACCGAGATCGCTCCCCCACAGATGCAGCTCTACTGCAAAAAATGACTGCTTTCTTGGGCGATCGCGGCCCCGACGGAAGTAGCACTTGGGTTGGCAAATCTGTGGGTTTCGGCCATACCCTTCTCCGTACCACAGATGAATCGGCCGGAGAACGACAACCCCTCACGTTAGACGGGAGCGTTTGGATCGCGGCTGATGCTCGCATTGATGCCAGAGATGAGTTGATAGCTCGGCTGCGCGATCGCGATCGCCTCGTCGCAACCAGCGTCCCGGATGTCGAACTCATTCTCCAGGCTTATCATGTTTGGGGAGAAAATTGTCTCGATTACCTCATTGGCGATTTTGCCTTTGCCCTCTGGGATGAGCGACAACAGCACCTTTTTTGCGCTCGCGACCATTTTGGGGTCAAACCCTTCTTTTACACCCTCAGCGGTCAGCATTTCATCTTTAGCAACACCCTCGACTGCCTTCACCTTCACCCCAAAGTCTGCGATCGCTTAAATGAGAGAGCAATTGGCGATTTCCTCCTGTTCGACTTCAATTACGAACTCAATACCACCACCTTTGAAGAGATTCAGCGCTTGCCAGGGGGACACAAACTCCTTGTTACCGCCGAAACCTCGCAACGACAGCGCTATTGGACCCTCTCCTTACCCCAACCCATTCGCTATCGTCGCCGAGAAGACTATCTCGAACATTTCCGCGAGCGGATGGAAGTTGCCGCGCGCGATCGCTTGCGAACCGAAAAAGTCGCCATCTTTCTCAGCGGCGGCCTCGACTCCACCACCATCGCGGCTGCGGCCCTAGACGCTGCGAGCAGAAACGCTCAACCCCTCGATCTCCAAGCCTTCACCATTGTCTACGATCGCCTCATTCCCGATCGCGAACGCCACTATGCCGGACTCAGCGCCCAACATTTTGGCATCCCCATCCACTACCTCCCCGTCGACAACTATTCCCTGTACCAAGCTTGGGATCGAGAAGAACTGCAAACCCCCGAACCGCGCAATGCTCCCCTCTCCCTCGTCAACTTCCATCGCCTGCAACAAATTGCCCGCCACAGCCGCATCGCTTTGTACGGACAAGGAGGCGACGAAGCCTTAAAACCCTCTAGTATGGTAGAAGTGTTTCGAGGTCTGAACTTGATGCAAGCGTGTTCGGATCTGGCCGACTGCCTCTTCGTGCGCCGCCTACGTCCGCCCTTGGGAACCGGCCTGCTCAACCAGATGCGACGCAAGCGCAAAGCCCAGCGAGGGGACTTCCTCTATCCCAGTTGGCTCAACCCCGATTTTGCTCGCCGCCTCAACCTCCCCCAACGATGGCGCGAAATTCAACAGCACCGGGAACCGCGATTTGACCATCCGCCGCGATCGCTCGCCTACCAAGGCTTATCCCCTTCCCCCCTCTGGAATCTCAACTTTGAAGCCTACGATCCTGGCATCTCTAAGGTTCCGGTCGAAGTCCGACTGCCCTTTCTTGATTTGCGACTGTTAGACTACCTATTAGCTATCCCTCCCCTACCTTGGTGCATTGACAAAGAACTCCTCCGAGTGGCGATGCGTGGTAAACTGCCGGGGAGTATTTGTCAGCGTCCAAAAACCCCCCTGGCGGGCAGTCCAATCTACGAGCACCTCGCCAATGGCCAGCAGCCTTGGAAAAAGATATCTCACTTCTCTTCCATCAGCCCCTATGTTGACGCGCGCCAATGGCAAGCCGAACTCTCCGCTCCCAAGAACATCCGTCAAGCTTGGAACAACCTTCGACCCTTGAGTTTGGCCTATTGGTTGCAGCAACGTGATCGGGCGATCGCTTTCAAAAGGCCCTAAGGTTTGCTAAGACAGATACAAAGAGGATCGTTATGGAGAAGGATAATATGTCAGCTCAACCCCAACAAAAAAAACGTCCCTACCGCAGCCCTCAACTGACAAATTATGGGGATATCAAAACCCTAACCCTGTCAGTTGCCGACCTGGGGAATGAAGATGGTGCTGGGGATTCCGCCGTTCCCAATCGCACTGATTAAACCCTTCCATGCCCCATTACCTTGCTTACGGACTGACGCTTTCGACCAGCGTAGAGATTCCGGGTTTGATTCCCCTGTCCGAAGCGGAGTCGCGACCAGTGGATGTCACCATCACCATGGGATGTCTACCTCCAGGTTTCCCTCTAAAATCCCAAAAAGCGTGGTACGCCAGCCAGGTCAAACCGAATCAAAGCGCCCCCAATTTGAGAGCGTGGCAAGTTGGTAACGGCAAATATTTTTGGCTCCAATATCGCGAGGGAGCCGAATTTGCGATCGAGCGCCAAGGCGAAAGAATTTGGGCGTGCTGGCAGCCCTCTCTAACGCTTGAAGATGCGGCAACCTATCTTTTGGGGCCGGTTTTGGGGTTTACCTTGCGCTTGCGCGGAGTCACTTGCTTGCACGCGAGTGCGGTAGCAATATCGGGACAGGCTGTCTTGTTTGTTGGCAGAGCAGGCGCGGGTAAATCCACAACCGCTGCTGCTTTCGCGAAATTAGGATATCCTATCTTGTCTGATGATGTGGCGGCATTGCACGCGCAAAATCGGCAGCGCGATGGCTTTGCCGACCGGACGGTACGCGCCTTTGAGGTACAACCCGCCTATCCGCGCTTGCGCCTCTGGCCCAAGTCTGTGGAAGCGCTTTATGGCCATTCCGAATACTTGCCTCGCTTAGTTCCCTCTCACCCCACCTGGGACAAACGCTATCTCGATCTGCAGCAAGAAGACTATCGGTTTCAAGCCGATCCCTTACCCCTCGGACGAATCTACCTCTTGGCAAAACGGAGTCGCGATCCTGCTGCTCCCTGGATTGAAAAGATCTCGATGCAAGCTGGTATGATGGCACTCGTAGCCAATACTTACACCAATTATTTGCTAGATCGGGCAACGCGAGCTTTAGAGTTTAGAGCTTTAAGTCAATTGATTTTGTCAATCTCCGTGCGACAAATTCACCCTCATCTCAACCTAACTTTTCTTCCCCAACTCGTCCGAGAAGTTTTGTCAGATTTAGAGACCTAATGTACATTGATGTCAACAAATGCAATAAAAATTTAAAGAGTCATTCAGATTCATCGGCTCAAACTTCCGTTTAGCGAACGCACAGAAGATTATTTTTTTTGTAATGTGGGACATTGATTACACTTCTTCGCGCATGCCACGCCAACAACGCCGCAAAAAACAAACTCGCCCTTCCCTTTCTCAGTGGCTTTATCACGCCATTGCGAACCCAGAAGTGCGGCTGCGGACTCGGTTGCGCGGCAATCACCTCCACATCCTGTGCGAAAGTCAAACAGCTCCGGACAAAAACCAGATAACCTCGCGATTGGTTCGAGCGCTCCGAAAAAAAACCGATCGCGCTAGCGCCTTTGCGATGGCGGCCGAAGAGCCAATTTATAGAATTACGCTTTATGGCAGAATCGCCGGACAGCAGCGACCTTCCTGGATCGAACTCATCGATCTCAGCCAACTCCAATCGCAAGGGTTGCAGGAATTGGCTTCCAATTCTGTCGAGTCAGTTCTAGAGGGCGAAACTCCCACAACCGCGACGATAGGGGGAGCCGCTCAAATTATTTCCAGCGAGAGTTTGGCACGAAGCGGAGCGCCAGAAGCGATCGCGCGCTATCTGAGCGAATCCTTCTCTCATCTAGGGGTGAGCATCCAGGTTCTCATCCAGAAACTGCCCGTAACTCAAGCCTCTCCCGGCCGGGATAACGAGATCGCAGACAAGCGGTTGTGGGTCATCTGCAATTGCGACTACAGCCCCGATGCATCCCTGCTAGCAGAACCGATCGCCCAGCAATTGCGAGATCTCCATCTCAAAGGCTTTCGCGAAGCCATCATTCGCTCCCAAGTCAGCGGCGAAACAACCCCTGATTGGGTCTTGCTCGTCGATTTAACCAGTCCGGAAGCCATGCTAGAGGATTGGGCCCGCTGGGGCGATGGAGAAGCGATCGCGCGTCTCCTGGCGGGAGTTTTAAGCGGACGCAGCGTTCAGGTCGGCACCATTCTCAAAGACTCAACGCTCCACATCTTCTGTAGCGCTCGCCCCGGACAGCCCAAACTTGCCATCGACAAAGAAGAAGCCGCCGCCGCGCTCGCGCCGCTTCTCGAACAGCTTGCCCCCCAAGGCGTTAAAGCGGCAACCCTCTATGGCGTTCGGGGGCCTCGCTACTCCCTCAACCTCAAAGAAGCTCCTATTTGGATCGAGTGGCTTAACCTCCCTGCCGCTCGCCGTCCGGAATTAGCAGCCACTCCCGCCACCCTGGCTCGACAGAAAAACCCAGAAGCCCTAACCTTTCTCTTGCAGCGCCTACTCAACCCCGACCTCAATACGCGCCTAGCGACCGGAGGCATTCGCATCAAATTGTGCTACAAAGCTAATTTGCTGCACGTCATGTGCGAAGGAATCGTCTGCCCCTCGCAAGCGGAAGTGGTTGCCCAAATCGAAGCCTTCCTGCGGCAACTACGGATTTTCGGGATTATGGGCGTTCGCATTTACGGGCGGCGAGCCGGTCAATCTTCAGCCCTCTGGAGCTATGGGATTGACTTTTTTCCCAATCGCAATAATGCTTCCAATCCGGTTAAAACCGTTCGCCGCAGCCTCTACGCTCCTGCCTTTCCCAATTCAGAGACTCAGGCAAGTCCGCTATTTAACTCCGACTCAACCCTTCCCCTCACCTCGGCCTCGTCCAAAATTAATCGTCAGCCGTCCCCCTGGCTCGCATCTCTTTGGAATGCCTTCTATCGAACGGCCCGCCACTGGCTCTGCTCGACTCAGATCTTCATTCCCTTCGACTCGACGGCCAATCAAACCCCTTCTTTACAGCCTTCTGTTCGTTCTCTCAGTTCGAGTGGACTCAAGGGCGCGATCGCCTGGGGAGTCTTAGGACTGCTGTTAACCGTACAAGTTGATTGGCTGCTCGGTCGCTTCCTCGCAGCACATCTCCATCCCTCTAGCCCAACCCCTACCGCACAATCTCTTTCCTCTCCAAAATTTTCCATCTCAGCACGCGCAGCCACTGCTCCCGCGTCCCCCGATCTCTCACTACAAAAATCATCCCCGCCGCCGGCAGAAAGTTTTAATCGGGAGCAATTTACGGCCGAGAATGAGAAAGCTGCGGCGAAAGCTGCAATCTTAGCAGCAGCGCGATCGTCGAATCCCTCCCTTAACAATCGCCTCCTTGACGAGAAACTCGCCCTCTACCAAGAGCGCATTCGTCAAAACGGCGTACCCGATGTTTTAATTGTCGGCAGCTCTCGGGCCATGCGCGGGATCGATCCCAGCACGCTTCAAGTCGCGATGTCAAAGCGCGGTTACGAAGATTTGGAAATCTTTAACTTTGGCATCAACGGTGCAACCGCCCAAGTGGTCGATTTTCTCCTGCGCCAGCTCCTAACCTCAGAACAGCTCCCCAAACTGATTATCTGGGCGGATGGAGCGAGAGCATTTAATAGCGGCCGTCCGGATCAAACCTACGAGGCGATCGCCTCTTCTGTAGGCTATCAAGAGGTCAAAGCTGGCAACTTTAACACCAACTCCGCCCAAACATCGCAAGCTACTTCTACCTTAAAAACGCTCAATCGGCAATTAGTAGAAAACTATCGAGCCGTCGATCGAACCTTAAATAATACCCTAGCTCAACTTTCTGCAGTCTATCCACAACGAGAACAATTTAAAGCTTGGTTGAAACAGCAGTGGGTCGAACAAGTCCCCAACCTTTCCGGCGAGATGGAAGAGACAGCACACTTAGCAGAATTGACTTCTGTTCACGAAGCAATTGATGTTGATGGTTTTCTCCCCCTATCCATTCGCTTTAATCCCGACACCTACTACTCCCTACATCCAAAAGTGGCAGGAGCTTACGACAGCGATTACAATTCTTTTGCCTTGGAAGGCCGTCAATACAATGCACTGAGAGAACTTACCCAATTTCTCAATCAGCAACAAGTGACAATGGTCTTTGTCAACTTGCCGTTGACCAACGAATATCTAGACCCCGTTCGCAGCAAATACGAGCAAGAGTTTAGGGGATCGATGCAAAATATTGCCGCTAAGCATGGCTTTGTTTTCCGCGATTTTGCTCAACGCTGGACAACCGAGTACGACTTCTTTTCCGATCCCAGCCATCTCAATCGTTACGGTGCTTACCAAGTTTCTCTTCACCTTGCTCGCGATCTTCAAATTCCTTGGCAATAGTGAAAGAATCCTAGAACTTCGATGACTTTTACCGACCTTCCCTACGGGCTTTTTCTCTTAATTGTTCTAGCAGTCTATTGGCTTGTGGGATCGCGAGCTTGGACGCGGAAAGCTGCGTTACAGGACGGAACAAAACCAGAGCGCGATGGCTGCGCCGACCTAGCGGTACGCGCGACTTCAACGGCTCGCTTGTGGATACTGTTAGCCTTTGGCTTGCTTTTCTACGGGTTGCTCCTGATCGAAATTGAAACGACAGCAGCGATCGAAACAACAATTATTTATGTCGCAATCTTACTCCTGATTAGCTATGTCAATTTTCGCCTGGCCATCGCCATGGAAGCTCAGGCAAAAGGCAGCATTCAAACGCAATATGCTCAACTTTCTAATCAAGAGTGGGAGCAAGTTCAGCAAGTTTGGAATCAACGAACCGTTAAACTCTTGACGATCGGCATTGCGATTAATGTCGTGTTATTAGTCGGATTTAAATATATTCCCTTTCTGTTAAACTCGATCGCAGCAATCTTAAACTTGCCGCTGGCGAGTCAAAGCGCGACTTGGGTGGGCGATCGCCTCATTGCTCCACTTGGGTTTTCTTTCTTCACCTTTGAATGTATTGCGTACCTTGTCGATGTTTATCGCGGTGCTCCCGCAACTCGAAATTTTCTAAAGTTTTCCAGCTACAAACTCTTTTTTCCAAAACTAATTGCCGGGCCGATTACTCGGTATCACTACTTTGCCAATCAATTTAAAGAGCAAAAAATACTCTCTTTAAATCGCTGCATTTCTGGTTTGTGGTTAATTGCCAATGGTGCTATCAAAAAAGCCTTGATTGCCGATAATTTAGGTATCTTTGTCGATCTCTGCTTTGGGAATTTAGAACGAGCTGGGAGTGAAGATTTATGGTTGGCAATCTTTCTGTATGGACTGCAACTCTACTTTGATTTCAGTGGCTATGTAGATATTGCACGCGGCAGTGCAACCCTCCTAGGATTCGATCTTCCCGAAAACTTTGATGCGCCTTATTTCACGACGAGTATCGCTGATTTTTGGCGGCGATGGCACATTAGCTTAGGGGATTGGTTGCGGAACTATCTCTACTTTCCGTTAGGCGGTTCTCGCTACGGTTTGCGCCGAACCTGCATCAACCTATTCTTGGTCATGTTAATCGCAGGAATTTGGCATGGTGCGGCCTGGGGATACGTCATCTGGGGAATCTTTCATGGGGTCGCGTTGGTTGTCCACCGTTTGACCGACTCCCTCAGCAAACAGATAGAAGAGCTAGCTGCTTTTTGGGCGAGTCTACCCGGTACGATACTAGCTTGGTTGATTACACAGTTTGCCGTATTTTTCTCGTGGATTTTTTTCCGCCTCCCCAACCTTCAACAATCCAGCTTAGTTTTACAACACCTGTGGAATTACCCCGGCGATATTCAGTTTACCCTGAAGGTTTATGGGGAAACTTTGGAAATGGAGCGCATTTCTGTCTTCGGGTTAGCGATCGCGCTAAGCATGTTGATGAGCGTTGTTTCCCTCTTCCAACGCGGTCTAAAGCTACAACTGAACTGGCCGGTCAAAATGCTTCTCACTGCTGTTTGTCTCTATGCTGTTTGGATTCTTGCCCCCGACGGCGTGCAATACATTTACTTTGATTTTTAACTAACGAAACAGCCACACATCGACAGTGGCAAAAAGAATAAGCTTAGCTTTCACTGCCATCCTCCAATTTAGAGCGCAGTATCAACGTCTTGGTCACAAGCAATAGAGTCCATAAGTCTTGAGTACATAATTCTTTACATTCTATTAAAGACTGCTCTCGAAAGTTTTTAACAAAAAGTATCCAAACGGAAAAGAACCCTAGAAGCTTTAGTGTTGGCTAACTCACAGAATTTTGAAAGCCAAGTCGTAATACCTTTTTGACAATTCAAAGTCTTAAAAAGGATTTAATAAAAATTAATAAAAAAACATGTACTCCTGAGAAGAGATGTAAATATACTTAAGTGTAATGCAAACTTTATTTTGCATCTTTCATACAAACCTAAATCATTAAGCAATCATTAACCCATGACAACCACCATTCAATCTCGCGATAATGCGGGAGTATGGGAGCGGTTTTGTCAGTGGATCACTAGCACCAACAACCGCCTCTACGTCGGTTGGTTCGGTACTCTGATGATCCCTTGTCTGCTCACCGCAACCATTTGCTTCCTGATCGCCTTCGTCGCCGCTCCCTCCGTGGACATCGACGGCATCCGCGAACCCGTAGCCGGTTCTTTACTCTATGGCAACAACATCATCTCCGGTGCAGTTGTCCCCTCCTCCAACGCCATCGGCTTGCACTTCTATCCCATTTGGGACGCAGCCAGCCTGGATGAGTGGCTCTACAACGGCGGTCCTTACCAGCTGATTATCTTCCACTTCCTCGTGGGCATCTTCTGCTGGATGGGTCGTCAGTGGGAGCTGAGCTACCGCTTGGGAATGCGCCCTTGGATCTGCGTTGCTTACAGCGCGCCGGTTTCCGCAGCGACGGCTGTCTTCCTCATCTACCCGATGGGTCAAGGCTCCTTCTCCGACGGCATGCCTCTCGGAATTAGCGGCACCTTCAACTTCATGATCGTCTTCCAAGCCGAGCACAACATCCTGATGCACCCCTTCCACATGTTGGGAGTGGCTGGTGTATTTGGCGGCGCCCTCTTCAGCGCCATGCACGGTTCCTTGGTGACTTCGAGCTTGGTTCGCGAGACGACAGAAATTGAGTCTCAGAACTACGGCTACAAGTTCGGACAAGAGGAAGAAACCTACAACATCGTTGCCGCTCACGGCTACTTCGGTCGTTTGATCTTCCAATATGCGAGCTTCAACAACTCCCGCGCACTGCACTTCTTCTTGGGTGCATGGCCGGTAGTGGGGATTTGGTTCACGGCAATGGGCATCAGCACCATGGCGTTTAACCTCAATGGATTCAACTTCAACCAGTCGATCCTGGACTCTCAGGGTCATGTGGTGAACACCTGGGCGGATGTGCTGAACCGGGCGAACCTCGGATTTGAGGTGATGCACGAGCGCAACGCTCACAATTTCCCCTTAGACCTGGCTGCGGGTGAAGCGGCTCCGGTAGCTTTGACGGCTCCGGCTATCAATGGGTAAGTAAGCTTCTGCTAGCTTCTCGCTAGACAATCAAATTCTTTTTTAAGTACTCCTCGCTAGCGGGGAGTATTTTTTTGCGAGCGAAATCTTTATGATGGGGAAGAGATAGAGTTGGAGAAAGTCCTACGGTTTATACCCCTCCCCTAGCCCGCCTAATCGAACAGTTACAAAAACTTCCTGGAGTCGGGCCGAAAACAGCTCAACGCCTAGCTTTACACATTCTCCGACGTTCGGAAGATGACGTGCAAGCTTTAGCACAAGCGCTGATAGATGCGAAGAAGCAAGTGGGTTTGTGTCAAGTGTGCTTCCACCTCTCCAACCAGCCGGTATGCGATATTTGCCGAAATGAGAACCGCGATCGCGCCACCATTTGCGTCGTTGCCGATCCACGCGATGTGATTGCCCTCGAAAAAACGCGAGAGTACCGAGGTCAATATCACGTCCTCGGTGGGGTGATTTCGCCGATGGATGGCATCGGCCCCGACCAGCTTTACATTCAGCAGCTCGTGCGGCGGGCCAGTCAGCCAGAGGTCGAGGAAGTGATTCTCGCCATTAGTCCCAGCGTTGAGGGAGAGACAACCACCCTGTACGTCGGTCAACTCCTTAAACCCTTTACCAGAGTGACTCAAATTGCCTTTGGTTTGCCGATGGGAGGAGATTTAGAATATGCTGACGAGGTGACGCTAGCACGCGCTCTAGAGGGACGCAGAGAGTTGGATTAAAGGTATTAGTAACGCGCTACTAAGAATAGGAACAGGAGGGAAACCGAAATAATGTCCGCGACGACATCCTACGCCATCGATTTTGGGACGAGCAACACGGTTATTACGCGCTGGAATGCGGCGACGGGCCAGTCGGAAACGGTGAGTTTGTCCGGACTGTCGCAACAAGTCACAGGCAATCCTCCCTTAATTCCCAGTCTTGTGTATGTGGAGGATGCGCGATCGGGTAAAGCCATTGTCGGTCAGGAGGTATGCGATCGCGGTCTAGATCTAGCTGATGATGCTCGCTTTTTCTCGAACTTCAAACGCGGCATTGGTACGGAGATTCAAGGTTTTTTACCCGAACTGGACGGTCAAACTCTCACCTTTGAACGAGTGGGAGCGTTGTTTCTCCAGCAAGTTATCGAGCGATTGCAGGCGGAAACCGATGAAGCGATTGAGTCTTTGGTGTTAACGGTTCCGGTGGATAGTTTTGAGTCCTATCGACACTGGTTGGGGGGAGTTTTTCAATCGTTGCGCGTCGAACAGGTGCGGATGCTGGACGAACCGACGGCAGTGGCGTTGGGATATGAGGCGACGGCGGGCAACCTGCTGCTCGTCATCGATTTTGGCGGCGGAACGGTCGATCTTTCCCTCGTGCGTTTGGATTTAGGCGCGGCTGGGAAGCCACAAGGGTTTATTCTGCAATGGGGGAAAAAGTCCTTTGCGCGGCGATCGGGACAGAAGATGAGGATGGCCAGCGTCCTAGCGAAGGCGGGAAGCAATTTAGGGGGTTCGGATCTCGACAACTGGCTGGTTGACTACTTTGCTCGCACCCAGGAATTGCCAAAATCATCCCTAATTGCGCGTTTGGCAGAACGGTTAAAAATTCAGCTTTCTGCGGAACTCGAAGCCAGTGAGGTTTATTTCAACGATGAGACGTTTGAGAGTTATGAGTTGGAACTGACGCGATCGCGGTTTGAAGAAATTTTGCAGGAGCGACACTTTTTCGAGCAACTGGACAAACTGATGCAGCAGGTGTTGCAGCGAGGCAAATTGCAAGGGGTTGAGGTGGAGGATATTGATGCGGTTTTACTAGTGGGGGGAACGGCCAGCATTCCCGCCGTACAGACTTGGATGCGCCAGTATTTCGAGGCGGCAAAAATTTACGGAGAGAAACCCTTCGATGCGATCGCGTCCGGCGCGCTTCAACTCGTCCAAGGCTTTGAACTCAAGGATTTCCTGCACCACAGTTATGGCATTCGCTACTGGAACCGACGCGAAAATAAGCACAGTTGGCATCCGATTATTAAAACCGGACAGCCTTACCCAATGAACAACCCGGTTGAACTGAGGTTGGGGGCTTCTGTGGAGAATCAACCTCACGTCGAGCTGATTCTTGGTGAGTTGGGAGCCGAGACTGGAACAACAGAAGTCTATTTCGACGGCGATCGCCTCGTGACTCGCACTCTCAACAGCACCGACATCGCCGTTCAACCCCTCAACGACCGTGAAGGAGCCAGAACCGTCGCTCGTCTCGACCCCCTGGGCAATCCGGGGAGCGATCGCCTCAAGCTGCAATTTCAGGTAGACGAACAGTGCTTCTTGCGACTCACCGTTGAAGATCTGCTCACCGATCGTCTCCTCCTCAATAACGAACGGGTTGCCCAATTGTCTTAGGATTTTGATTACGCTGGTATTTGCCCGTTGTCTCCTAGAATGACCTGAACGTGGGGAATTCATCCCCATTTGTGCGCCACTCGCCCCAATCCAGACTAAAAAAATACGCCAACTTTTACAAAAGTTCTCAATTGTCAGCGATCGAAAGTGTCAAGCTCGCTTTATAAGATAGAAACACATAGATAGATGAGGAGTTAAACCCTTGAAGAAGGTAGAAGCAATTATCCGTCCCTTTAAACTTGATGAAGTCAAAATCGCCTTGGTCAATGCTGGAATTGTCGGCATGACCGTTTCTGAGGTGCGCGGCTTTGGCCGCCAAAAGGGACAAACAGAACGCTATCGCGGCTCTGAATATACCGTTGAGTTTCTCCAAAAACTCAAGGTCGAAATTGTGGTGGACGATGCTCAAGTGGATATGGTGGTCGAAAAAGTGATCGCTGCGGCCCGCACTGGGGAAATCGGCGACGGCAAAATCTTTATTAGTTCGGTGGACAAGATTGTCAGGATTCGGACGGGAGAATCAAATCTAGAAGCTGTTTAAGTTTGCCAACTCAACTGTAAGCATCGCAAGGGGGATAGCCGAAAATGACTATCCCCTATTTTTGTCCCAACTTTTCTTTCAACTGGGGTAAGAGAATTGCAAAGGCTTCACCTCGATGGCTGATGCGGTGCTTGAGTTCTGGGGACATTTGAGCAAAGGTCATGTCCTGCTGGGAAACGTAAAAAATCGGGTCGTAGCCAAAGCCTTGCGTGCCGCAGGGTGCGCGGAGAATGGTTCCCCGACAAATTCCTTCAGCTTGCAGCGCGATCGCCCCATCCGGACGCGCGATCGCCAGGGCGCAGACAAATTTCGCACTGCGCTCTTCGGTGTCTCCTAACTCCGCCAGCAACCGTTGAATGCGATCGCTATCCGTGCGACCGTAACGGGCTGAATAGAGGCCCGGAGCGCCATCTAAGACATCAACCGCCAGACCGGAGTCATCCGCAATTGCCCATTCTCCCAAAGCTGCTGCGACGGCAGAAGCCTTAAGGCAAGCATTAGCCGTGAAACTCTCCCCCGTCTCCTCAATTTCCAGCGTGGGTGGCTTCAGTTGCAACTCCCAGGGAAAATCTCGCAAATATTGCTTCATTTCTCGCAATTTGCCGGGATTGCCCGTTGCAACAATGATTTTTGCGATCGCGCTGAGGTCTTCCATCTTCAACAATCTCCCCGCGCGCTAAGCGCCATTCGCCCAATCCCGCGCCCACTCCAGCGTCTTCCGAACTTGAGTTAAATCGGGGGCTTCGCAATACAAGCGCAGAACGGGTTCCGTGCCGCTAAATCGGATCAGCAGCCAACTGCCATCAACTAAGCGGAACTTATAACCATCTACCGTCAGACAATCTGCCACCGCTTGTCCGGCGACTTCCTTGAGCGGTTCGGCTTCCAGGCGTTGCAACAAGCGCTCGCGCACGTCCATACTCGCCAGGGGAAGATCGATGCGATCGTAGGCCGAATAAAACCCGGTTTGCTCCTGCAAGCGAGCGTAGATTTCCCCCAAATCCTGACCCGACTCCACCACCGCTTCGAGAACGTACAGCGCCGACAGCAGCGCATCTCGCTCCGGAATATGGTGGCCGTAGCCAATACCGCCGGACTCCTCGCCCCCAATCAGCACTTGCGTTTCCAGCATGCGATCGCCAATATACTTGTACCCAATCGGCGTTTGATAGAGCGGCAATTCATACAGTTCTGCCAGCTTGGGAATGATATCAGAACCACTCACCGTCTTAACCACCTCCCCCGTCAAACCGCGCCCCTTCGCCAAGCGCTCCATCAACACGGGAATTAAAATCTGGGAGCTAAGGAAATTACCTTGGCCGTCCACCGCCGCAATGCGATCGCTGTCGCCATCAAAGACCAACCCAACTCGCAGTCCCTCCCCGTCCTCTCGCGCCGCAGTCCGAATTGTACGGAAGAGATCGGGAATGTATTTTGGTAGGGGTTCCGGCGCGCCACCGCCAAAGAACGGATCGCGATCGCTATTGATTTCATCAATATTCGCATCCAGCAAGCGACCCAACCCAGAAGCCGCCGCACCGTGCATCACATCGGCAAAAACCCGAAGCTTGCCAGATTCAATGGCCGCGCGAATTGGGGTCACATCCACCTGCTTCTGCAGTCCTTCGCAATAACTCTGCCAGGGATCGAACAACTCCAGAGATCCAGGCGTTTCAGCTACTATTTGTCCTTGCGGAATCAATGCTTCAATCTGCTGGGTAATTTCCGGCGCAACCGACCCCCCAAAAGCACCCTTCACCTTTAACCCTAGGTATTGCGGAGGATTGTGGCTGGCCGTAATCACTAAAGCACCAAGAGCCTTCTGGGCTTTCGCCGCCCAACTGAACGCCGGAGTCGGGGCGTAACTTTGAGCCAAGCACACGTCAAACCCGGCGGCTTGAACTGCTTCCGCCGCTGCTCGAGCAAAGTCTTCAGCCATAAATCTGCGGTCGTACCCCACAAAGATTAAACGGCCTTCAGCGCGATCGCCATAGTTATCCGCCAACACTTGAGCCGCCAGCGTTGCCAACATTGTTAACCGCTCAAAGGTAAACTCAGCCGCAATTGTCCCTCGCCAGCCGTCCGTTCCAAACTTAATCGGATTCACCGCCATTCCTCTTAACCCTAAAGTCTTAGCTCAAATTAACACAAACTCAATACTTCACGACTTGTCTGGCCGTCATTCTCCAGCGGTCGTTTCCAAGTGAGCTGTAAGCGCTCTCAACCTCATCCGCTCAATATAGGGCCAGCCACCTGTTTCCTCAATATCCTTCAATAACTTGTATAACTCATGGCGACTATTGGGAAGTGAGTCTTGGAAAAAATCATTCTGAATACTGCGATGGAGTTGCTCTAAAGTCCGAAGTAAAGACAGAAGAGCAAGACTATCCTCGCGATGTGTTGTTGCTAAAGTCAAAATTTCCTGGCTAATGCTTTGCATCTGAGCTTCTAACTGACCCAATTTCATTTTCTGATTCCCGTTCATCACCGTTGCACTTAAATTAAACTGTTTGATTTTAGAACACTTGAAAATTGACAGAACTCCCTCGAAGAACTCTCTCGAACTATGGAAAGGCGACGCGCCCGTGTACAATGCTCTATGGGAGCTTGACAAAATCTTAAAGGGAGCAGTTTTGCAACTTTGCTCGCTTGGTCAGTAGTCTAACTTAGTTATGCTCAACTGTTCGGCCAGCGAGACCCGAAATATAGCATGGGTATCGGCTGAAAAATTCATCTCCTACCCTTGACTCATCCCAATCGTGCGATGGGCCAGTCGGAGATTCCGCCGCCCCAAGTCATGCGACCACCGCAGTAGATACTTTTAATAAGAGATTGACAAAGAAGAGGTTGACTATGAGGTATCGTGCTTTCATTGTAGGCTTCCTCGCTCTATGCCTGAGCCTGCTGACTGCTTGTAGTGGAGGTTCAGCTAATGCGATTGACAAAGAAGGATTAACCTACGATGACATTTTGAATACGGGACTGGCAAATGTTTGCCCGCAATTGTCAGAAACAACCCGCGGTTCTATTCCAGTCGAGGCTGGAAAATCTTACGATTTGGTAGAGATGTGTGTAGAACCTAAAGAGTTTTTCGTTAAGGAAGAATCAGCTAAACGAAAAGAAGCAGAATATATTTCCGGCAAACTGCTAACGCGCTATACGACCAGTCTGAATCAAGTCAGCGGTGCGATCGACGTTAGTTCTGACGGCGTTCTGACCTTCAAAGAAGAAGCTGGGATGGACTTCCAAGCCATTACAGTGCTATTACCAGGAGGGGAGCAAGTTCCGTTCCTCTTTACGATGAAAAACTTAGTGGCATCGACTCAGCCTGGTTTCGATTCAATTAATGCCTCCACCGACTTTACTGGGACGTTCAAAGTTCCTTCCTATCGAGGAGCTGTGTTCCTTGACCCGAAAGGTCGCGGTGTTAGTTCGGGATACGATAATGCTGTTGCTCTTCCCGCTCAAGCGGATGACGACACATTTACCCGTGCCAATAAGAAGCGCGTTCCGGGAGGAGACGGAGAAATGTCGCTTCAAATCACAAAGGTCAACAGCGACACGGGAGAAATCGCGGGAGTCTTTGAAAGCGAGCAGCCTTCTGCTACCGACTTAGGAGCGGAAGATCCTGAAGAGGTTAAGGTTAAAGGAATTTTCTATGCTCGCGTTGAACCTCCACTAGACTAACTCAATTGCATTCTTGCAAAGCTCAACAGCGAGAGAAGGAAAAACTTTCTCTCGCTTTTTCCTGGTAACAAATATCCCGCGTTCTTAAGTGTGATGCTGAAGTAGTCATCTTGCCAGCGTAAGAGAGCTCTCCGACCCTCGACACCTGACTCTTCAAAGGTTGGATGAAATTACTACGAAATTACTACTGTGATGCAGATCGCAGACAAGAAAGTCAGATTCAGTTATAACATTAATAGTCATTTTTTTATCTTGCACCCAACTCTTCAAAATGCACTTTGGCTATGTCTACCACTGCAACCAACGACTTAAAACTCAAAAGTCTAAACTTATTGCAACAGTATCGGCAGTCTAAGCAAGCCGAGGTGCGAAATCAAATTGTTAAGCTGAATACAGGTTTAGTTCGCAAAGAAGCGCATCACTGGGTTAAGCAATGCAATGAAAGTTACGAGGATTTATTACAGGTCGGTTTTTTGGGTTTAATACGAGCAATTGAAAAGTTCGATCTGGGTAAAGGTCATGCCTTCAGTTCTTTTGCGTTGCCCTATATTCGTGGAGAAATTCGTCACTATTTAAGAGATAAAGGATGTACGGTTCGGATTCCCCGGCGTTGGTTGGAGTTGCGCCAACAAGCTGGTGGTACAGTGCGCGAGTTGCGATCGCGCTTGAATCGACAACCGACCGAAGCCGAAATTGCTGAAGCCCTTAAAATTCCCCTGCAAGAATGGCAAGATATTCAACTTGCCTATCAAAATCGAGAACCCCTTAGTTTAGATCTCCCCGTTGGAGCAGAAGCAGAAAACGCTGTCAGCCTTGCAGAACTCGTTCCCGACCCCAAGTATCGGAGCTTCCAGTTGGCGGAAGAAGACCGCCTGCGCTTGCAACAGGCACTCATTCAATTGGAACAGCGAACGCGAGATGTACTCGAGTATGTTTTCTTACACGACTTAACGCAAAAAGAAGTCGCAGAAACTCTAGGGATCAGCGTTATTACCGTGTCCCGTCGAGCCCGAAAAGGAGTAGATTCGCTCAAAAAGCTGATGCTCAAAGAATGGTAGAACTCAAGACAACTTTTGCTCCGTTCATGGGTCTTGCTTGACTAACCTTCTTCGCTGTAGCTATCGAGTTACGCCAACCCCAGTGGGTTGCCCCAAACGGAACTCTCCTCGATAAGTCTTACCATTAGCGAAGGTCATCACGCCAATCCCATGAGGAAGTCCGCGACGAAATTCGCCTTGGTATCGACGACCGTCTGTAAAAGTACATTGTCCTCGACCGCTTAAGGTCTCGTCATTAAACTCGCCAGTACAGCGATCGCCATTGGCAAAAGTCAAAGAACCCGAACCATTGGGCCGTCCGGCAAAGAAGCGCCCTCGAAAGGTATCGCAGCTTAACTGACCGCCGCGCTCTTGGCAAGCCGAATAAGTATAAGTCCCTTGTCCGTGGGGTACGCCGCCCGCAAATTGCCCCTGATAGCGCTCGCAGCGAAGCCTGCCTCCGCTGTAAAGTTCGCAGGTATCGTAAACCAACGCGCCTTGACCGTTGGGCAAACCGTTGAGAAAGTTGCCCTCATAACTGCGGCGAAATTCTCCTGTCGCATTGAAGACATATTTGCCCCGGCCGTGGGGCTGGCCGTTGCGAAACTGTCCTTCATAGCGATCGTCATTGCGATAGATTAACAGCCCTCTACCATTGAATCGATCGTTACTAAACTCTCCCTCATAGCGGTCAAACTGCTCGCTGTTTTGAAAAACATAGACTCCTCTGCCAGAACGCCGCCCCCCGCGCAAACTCCCCCGATAGTAGCCCACTTTGGCGCGATCGCTCAGACTGACGTAATAGCAAATTCCATTGCCATTGGCAGGATTGCCCAATCTCGACTCGCACAAGCTCACAATCCCCTCTCCCTGTTCTCCTTGTTTGAGATCGATTTCAATCCCAAGCTGTTGCTCCAACTGCTCAATATCTTGTTGAAACGCCTCGTCCCCCTCTGACTCTTGCGCTCGCAATGGAACCGATGTTCTAAAATCACTTGCAAGGGTCAAACCCGTAGCAACTAACATAGCCATTAGCAGTTTTTGGCTCATTTTAAGCATCTGCGGATGTTTCTCCCTAATAATCGGTCAGTTTCGCGTCACGAAGAACAAACCTGCTCGCTGTTACTTTGTTGATTGCACCAACAAAATATATGAAAGACGAATCGAGGACACTCTCTATCTATCTTGACGACTATTATTTGTCAAGGCAGATCTTAAGCTAGAATTGATACCCAAGGGAACTGAATACTAATAACGAGTGCTAAAAAATCCGCATCTATGGCAGCTAAGTTATTCGTTAAACTGTCTTCTACATATTCTATATAAAGGTTGGGAGTGCTAGCCATGCGAAAACTATCCGTAATAGCATTGATGGGAACGCTACCCCTCTTCATCGGAGGCTGCGAAGCTTTGTCCTTCCTCCCTTGGGTGGGTGGAGAAGAGGAAGAAGTCGTTGTGGTCGAAGAAGCCTCACCCTCACCCGAACAAGCTTCTCCTGCCGATCCCTCAGTTCCCAGTCAAGCTTTTAACCAGCCTGTAGAGCCAGGCACTCAAACTGCTAGTACTCCAACAGCCTCTGGGTTAATTCAGTCCACCGATCCGAACAAGCGAGCTAGCGAAGTTGCTTCCAACACCGGTCGTCCCGATCCCTTTTCGGCTGTGCCAACAACTCCGAGAATTCGACCGACAGCAAGGAATCAAAAACAAGCCGATGCTGGAGGTGAGGACTCAGTGGGCAGAGATATTCAAGGCGTTCCGGCTCTACCTCCCATTCCGAGTACTCCTCGGTTTGTCAAGCCACCAACACCTGTTGAGACGGGTACTGGGGCTACAGGTGCCGGGGCTGCAGGTACTGGGGCTGCGGGCGCAGGGGCTGCAGGTACTACTGAGGGTGTCGATCCGGGTTCGGACGGGAGCATTCCTAGCGTTGCCCAAGGCCCCGATTTGATCCCCGATCTACCTGCCGTGCCGCAACCCACTTTAGCCGAACGGGTGAAAGTAACGGGGGCCATCCAAATTGGAGGCGTTCCTCACGCCATTGTTGAAGCGCCCGGTCAGCAACCTCGCTACGTTAAGGTCGGAGACTACTTGGCCAACGGTCAAGTTCTCGTGAAACGCATTGAAATGAATGGCGGTTTCGATCCGGTGGTGATTTTAGAGCAATCAGGTATTGAAGTGGCTAAACGGGTGGGAGAAAGCGTTCCGGGAGAAACGGTTGATGGTTCGGAGGCAGCGTCTATTCCAAATTCGACTGCTCAAAGCTAGGAGGAAAGCGTGACGCGGGTAACGGATTGGCAACGACAAGAGCGATTTCGCTGTCCGGGTCTGTCTTTGGCGGTCTATCGAGAAATCGTCGCTCATCTTCAGCAAGTAACGGGGGTTCGGGTCGAACTTCGCCCTCAAACCTCGCAACACTTTCATTACACTCAAAGCCAAATAGAATCTTTAGTCGTTCGATATCCTGCAGATGGTGCTGTCGAGAAAATCAAGCAGGTTGAAGCGATTTTAGCTTGCTATGAGAAGCGTTATGGGAACTGGCAGCGGGTTGACTAGAGCAGTTATCAGCGCCTGATGGCAGGGGGGCGGGGGAGAAGGAAGACAAGGAAAATTGGGGAATTGGGGAGACTTTTCATTGAACATTTATCAATTCTGTAGCTTGCTTGGTGCGTAGCAGTATTCTGAATTCTGAACTCCGTGCAGCGGTACTAGCGACCCGCGAGTTTTGCATTTAACTCGTCCTTCAGACGGTTGAGAATTGAGGTTTCGTCCAGGGAGTTGAGAATGCGAGAGATCGCAGCTTTGGGGCCGTCCGGCCCCCATGATGCACCCCTAGCAAGATAAGTTTTGGTAATTTGGCCGATCGCGTAGGAAGAGACCCCAGCAACGCTGGCCTGGGCGATCGCGATCGAAACATAGGGAGCTAAAGAACCGCCTCCCGTTGCGGGGATAGACAGTCCTAACACGCCTTTCAGCCCGCTGAGTCCGAGGGCTGCGAGCAGTTCGCTCGCCCCAATTCCCCCCATTCCGATCGCAATTTTTTGCAGCAAGCTCAAGGCAGCGGGCTGGGTCATCGCGATGCCGTAGAGTTTAGAAAGGGCTAGGATGAGGGCGACGTCGATCGCGGCCCCGGTCAAAAGGTCGATGACGCTGACAGGATTGAGCGCGATCGCGATCGCTTTGATCGTTGTCCCTTGCCAAATCAAGCGATCGGCCGCTTCCTCGCGAATGGCGAGCTTGCGCCGCACAATTTGCTCGTTGGCCTCATCAGCATAAAGCAGGGTATTGAGAGCGACCAGAGACTTTCCTTCCCGGTGCAAAATTTCGAGGATTTTGAGCTTGAGGTCTTGGATCTGGGGTTGAGCGCGATCGCGCGTCATTGTGAGGCAACCGTCGGGCTGTCGCACGGCTTTCGCCACCAAAGGGGCGGCCGCCACCATGACAATCTCTTCGGGCGAGAGCAATTGGCGCACCCGCTCGTCCCGAATCTTGCGGTAAATTAACAAACGATCGGCCTCTGGATATTGGTCGGTCTTATTAAAGACCAGCAACATCGGCTTCCCCACCTCCCGCAATTGTGAAAGCGCCTTGTATTCCACCTGGGTCAAGTCGCCAGCCACCACAAACAAAATTAAGTCCGCTTGCTTGGCAATGTCTCGCGCCAGAGCCTCGCGCGCTTCTCCCTTAATTTCGTCAATACCGGGAGTATCAATCAGTTGTATGGAAGAATTTCCAACTCCTGACAAAATAACTCGTTCGATCTCCGCCTCGCTGTCCCCCAGAGTTTCTCGCGTCACCTTCCAATTAGCGCGTTCGACCGTGCGGGTCACCCCGTGTAGGGGTCCGGCCTCAAAAATATCCCGACCCAACAGCGCATTTAGTACGGACGATTTACCCCGTCCCACCATGCCAAAGGCCGCAATCTGAACCACCGCTCGATCGAGTTTGTCCAACAACGTTGCCAACTGGTCGATTTCCGACTCTATACCCGTCCGCTCTCTCGGCGTGAGGTCGAGATTTTGAACCAAATTTCGCAGCGAATCTCGCGCTTTCTTATAGTTAATCTCGCCCTGAATTTTCTCAAAGCTGAGAAGCGTTCGATCTAAATCTTCGAGGTTCCAACTAGCAGGCATGGGAGATGAGCCATTGCAGAGAGTTCGGTTTCGATCCTAACGAATAAAGTCTTGGGCGCGATCGCCAAACGCCCAGCATCCAGCAAAAATGCTATCTTGTGCTGTTGAAGGCATTCAAGCAATTGAGCGATTGTGGGTTCTAAACGCTTGCCAGAAACAACGGCCTACGTCCGCATTACCGGACAGTCTTGGCAGCAAGGTCGAATTGAGGGGGAAGTCCAGGCGGCTGCCTATGCTTGGCAGTTTCAGTGGTGTTTTCGCCAAGGATATCTTTCGGTACAACCGTCTTTGGGTCGCGCTCTCATTCTGGAACCCTTGAGTCGCTTTTTAGAGCGCCAAGATTACCAGCTCGAACCGGGTGGCGATTACGAGTTTACGGTACGAGCTGAGCTTTAGCGCCTTCAACTGACTAGAGCCATCCTCGCAGGCGATAAACAACTGTCCCGATATATTCCTTAATTGCTTTGGTTGTTCGGCCGAGACGATCGACATCGGGAATGATATTCAACAACATGGCTTCTGGGGTGTTGTTGGGTTCTTGCAAAAAGTCTTGGGTGACGAGGAAGTCTGTGGGTGCGGGAATGACATCAATGTCTTGGTGTCGAAAAATTCGCAGCGATCGCGGCATATGTAAAGCCGAAGTCACCAGTAAGATGCGCTTTAGGCGGCGTTCTTCGAGAATTTTCTTAACATTGACGGCATTTTCATAGGTATTCAGCGAGTCGGGTTCTTGGATGATGGCCAAGGAAGGAACGCCAATTTCTTTCAGGAATTGAACGGTATCCGATGCTTCTGGCGGCCCGCTTCCTCGCCAAGCAACGCGACCGCCAGAGGCAATGATGACAGGCGCTTTTTGCTGGCGATAGAGATAGGCTGCATATAAGGCGCGATCGCCCTGCTCGCTCACTTCCACGGTTTGCCTCGGTGCGGCCGCCGGTCGCAGCGAACCCCCGAGCAGAACAATAGCATCGGCTTTTGGCAGTTCGGCTTTGGGGATATACTGCCATTCGAGCGATCGCACGATTTCGTTACTTACCCAACCATTACTGGTCGCCAGCAACACCACCAATGCCAGGAAAATGGGGAGAGGAGTCCAACGCGGCCGCCGCCACCAGACAACCAATGCCAAAATCAGCAGCACGCAAGCAAGGCCGAGGGGATAGAGGAATAAGGGGAGAAGTTTAGAAAGAAATAAAAACATCAGTCCAGTTCATTCAACGATCGGGGTCTGACGGTGAAGAGGTGAAGTGTAAAGCAAATGCAACATCACATCCGGTAGAAAGTCCTTTTTCCTGGAAACGCAGGAACTTTTCATTCAACATTTGAAGGCTCAAATCCAAGGATTCAACTCAGATCGATTAATGCTCAATGCTCAATGCTTCTTAAACGCGGCGAGGACGGCCCAAGGTGGTGATGTAAATGACGGCTTCTTCTGAGGGAATGCCCAAAACTTCATTCACCAAATTATCGTAAAATCCCCCAATGCCGCTGACTCCCAAACCCAGGTGAATGGCTGCAAGATTGAGTCGCTGGCCCAGATGTCCTGCATCGAGGTGAAGGTATCGATAAACGCGATCGCCGTACCTCGCGATCGCGCGATTTAAATCCGCCGTGTGAAAAACAACCGCTCCCGCATCCCGGCCCAAATCTTGACCCAGACAGAGATAGTGCATTTCCCGTCGAAAATTTTTAAAGCGAATCTGCCGCAATTCTTGTCCCTTGGGAGCGTAGTAATAGCAGCCTTCCTCCAATCCTTCTACGCCCAAAACAACGATAAAGGTTTCGAGCAAACTCAGGTCAAAATAGTCGGGTTCGGGATCTAAGCCGCGATCGCGATAGTCTTGGGGTTGATAGGTAAAATTTAACAGAGCCTTTAGCTCCGCCAGCGATAAATCGGCCCCCGTATACAGGCGAGTCGAACGCCGCTTAAGAATAGTTTTTTCCAATCCCCCCAACCCTTCGTCTAAGTCAATGGGAGCAGCCTGAGTTGAAATTTTCAGGCAAAACGGAAAGTTGTATTTGTCTTCTAAAACCGCTTCTGAAGTGTCATCAGGGAGGGGAGGGGTTTTCGGCTCTTGAATTTGCGTGGCTTGATGAAAATAAGACAGCAGCATTCCATCGGGGAGGTCGGGGTATTGTCGCTGCACGTCTGAGGGGAGCGCTGTTGCATCAAACACTTCGTAAGTCTCGCTCGCTTGCAAATCGCTCAACGGAACAACCGCGATCGCGCCTTCCCGTTCCGGGTCGAGATACAAAAGCCGATTGACCGCCTCATCTCTAAACCCGCCAATCAGGTGAGGTCGATAGCGATTAATTGCCCCAGCTAGCTCGATATTGCCCAGGATATGCCCTGTATCCAAAAAAATGCGCCGATAAGCCCGATCTTCATAGCGCCACGCAGAGCGGTAAAAAACAGCCGTTAGGACGATGGCTAATTGGGTTTGTTGGAGAATGGGATGCTCGAAACAAGCTGCTTGTAAGTCCGACCACACATTACTGTCCCAAAACTGCATTAGTGCGTGACTTTGGGGCTGGTAGTTATACAGTCCTGGCGGCAAAAGTGGCGTACCGCGAGAGAGGAGATACATTTCGGCGGGATAGAGTCCCCCAGCAGAAGGAGAAGCTCTCAAATAAAGTGGAGGGCCAAACATTGTTGCCATCTTCGCTGTAATTCCATAGCTGCAGAGCAATAACAACGACAATCTCTGCCAGTCCGCAGTCGTCTCATCGGTTCTGGGGCCGCGATCGCTCGCTAAATAGGATTTGAGATCGAAAAGCGTGCCAATTTTATATTCCTTAAACGGCGATGGCTGTTTCGACCAATCGATTTCACTCCGTTTAGATGCAAGAGTGTCGGGATCGTACTTGGTGCGTTCGTGGTAGTGGGTGGCAATGGAGGGGTGAAATTCTGGCATGGCCGTCATAATGCTTTCCCTAGGGTTCTTTCATCTTGCCACGATTTTTTGGGTCTCGGTTTTCCCGTTAGGTTTCTGCGGCTCTATTTTTGTTGTTACAAATCTTAAGAAAATTTAAATTAAATGCATACTTTCCGGCTTACTCCGCAATCATAAAAGGGTACTTGAGCATAAATACTTAGCCATTGACGGCAAACTTCGCCGGCAACTTCAGTCCCGTGCAGGAGGAAACGAGAACCCAAAGATGCGGAAGCTAAGCAAAGGAGAACTACTCAGCAACTACGAACAAGGATGCAGAGACTTTACCGAAGTGGATTTGAGTCAGTCCGATCTGTTTGAAGCGATCCTGTCCGGAATTGTACTCAACCGCAGCAACCTTCAAGACGCTTACCTGGCCTATGCGAATCTGACGAGCGCCAGCTTACAACAAGCTCAACTCCAACGCGCGCAGTTGAGTAACGCTCGACTCTTGCAGGCGAATTTAGTCAGCGCCAATTTTCAAGCAGCCGATCTCTCCAGAGCGAACTTGCGCTACGCGAATCTCGCCGGAGCAAATTTAGCTGGGACAAATTTGCAAGGAGCAGACTTGTTTTGCGCGGACTTGAGCAACGCAGATTTACGCCAAGCAAACTTACAAGAAACCAATTTTCGGAAAGCGAAGCTCGAAAACACCCAACTGCAAGGCGCGAATTGCTTCCGCGCCCAGAATCTCGATTTTTCTGGCTCGATCCCGGATGGGACGACCATTGACCCCGATGGCTATCGACGCTGGGAGATAGAGGAGTAGGCACAAGCACCGTTTAATGGCGATCGCGGCAGGATAAGCTGTTCGACATTTCAACCACGATATCCAAATCCTCGTAAAGGGTATAGGGTGTGGGGTGTGAGAAAACCCAATTTAAATGCACTTTAGCTTACAGCAAGGCTGTTAGCTTCCCCCATCGAGCAAACCTCTCATTTGGAACTCAACCGCATTGATATAAGCGCGATCGTCGAGCGCGTCAGAAGATAATCTCCCTTGCTCGATCGCACTTTGTACTAAATCCTCCGCCGTGATTCGCTTGAGCGCGATCCGGTCGAGCAAAGCACCGCCACCCGGGATTCCTTGCGCGCGAAAGGAACCTTCATACGCTCGGTAAACCAGACGAAAGGGATCGATCGACTTGCTGGCGCTCGAACAATGACCGGACTCATTTTGAGCAACTGGCTCAACCTCTGTTTGCGCGATCGCGGCAATTGGAACCGACAAAAAGAGAACGGATAAGCTACTCAAGATTATTACTTTCATCATTGCTTCCTCCAGCACAATTATTCGTTTGATAACCTGTTATCGACTAAAGTCGCCGGTTAAACTGAAACTGCGCCGATCTCAACCTGAGGCGGAAGTGAGTTTTATCTGAGATTTTACAAACAGCGCCCCAAACCCATCACTGAGTCTAGAGCATCAATCTTGCGCGCGCTACCTGCTTCTATCAATGCTATAAAAATCGATCGAGAGCATCTTTTAACGCTTTAATTTCGACATCAATATCTCCTTCTTTCGCAGCACGAGTAATACACTCATTTAAATGTTCGTCCAGAATAATCCGAGCAACGCGATCGAGAGCGCCTCTGACCGCAGCAATTTGCAGAAGGACTTTAGGACAGGATTGGTGGTTGGCGAGCATTGTTTTGATGCCGCGAATATGACCTTCAATTCGAGAAAGACGGTTAATTAACTTTCTCACCTCTTCCTCATCATGAACGTGCGGTCGGGTTGCTGCTGTATCGGGAAGATACGGCTGAGTGCCATTGTTCTTTTGGGTTGGAGTAGAAGTCAAGTTGTTGTTCTCCAATCGATGGAACGTAGACCTGTCGGAAAAGTCTTGGGAACGAAGGGACTATTAGAGGGAAGACAAAGAGAAAAGAAAATGCTCTTTCCTCTTGTCTTGCTTCTGAATTTTGACTTCTGTTCTCTACTCTTCTTCGCTCGCCTCCGGCGCGCCAAACAGATCGCCAAAATTATTCCCTGTTTCCTCGAGATTGTACGTTCGTGCCGTGCGATCGTCTAGCACGACATCTTCATACTCGCCGCGCGTTCCTTCTGTCTTGCTAAAACGTTCGCGCAACGTTTCCGCTTGGGGATTATCTCGCAGCGCAGCAAGCGTCTCGCGGCTGGGATTGGGAGCGGAATTGCTCAACTCTCCATAAACCATCCCTCCAGCATCGCCCCCGTTGCTGCGAGTGCGGAACTCACCTCCTTCATCCTCGCCACCGAAGCCACCCATCTCATTGGGATGAGTATTAAACCCGGTTCCCGCAGGAATCAAGCGCCCAATAATCACATTTTCCTTTAACCCCCGCAGCCAATCGGATTTCCCTTCAATCGCTGCCTCAGTCAGTACCCGTGTCGTCTCCTGGAAACTTGCAGCGGAAATGAAACTATCGGTATTCAATGAAGCCTTCGTAATTCCCAACAGAACGGGCGTATAGCGAGCCGGCGCGCCCCCGGTAATCCCCATCGCCTCATTCACCTGCTCCACTTGGCGCAACTCAATCAACTCGCCTGGCAGCATCGTTGTATCGCCGCCATCGTCAATCCGAACCTTCGAGGTCATCTGGCGCACAATCACCTCAATATGCTTGTCGGAAATATCAATCCCCTGAGATTGATACACCGCCTGCACGTTATTCACCAAGAATAACTGAGCCTCCTGCAAGCCAATCAGCGCCGCTTCGTAAACCCCCTTCTCTTCCACATGGTACTCAAAGAACGTTTCAAGAATCTCGTGAGGATTGGCCGGCCCGTCAGTGAGCGCCTCGGCAACACCCACTTGCGCCCCATCGCTGACCGCCACATTCTGCCCCGGACTGAGAGGATAATCGGCGATCGCGCCATCCTCCTCCACCACCTTGACATCCACCGTATCATCCTCCCCATACACCACCTGAGCTACCCCCGGCCGGCGGGCGAGAATGCAAGCCTCCTTCGGACGGCGAGCCTCCAACAGCTCCTCAATTCGAGGCAGACCCTGAATAATATCCCCCGTCTTCGCCCGCTCAAACACCAGCAGCACCAAATTATCGCCCCGCTGCACCAAATCGCCGCTACCCACTTGCAGAACCGCTCCCGCCGATACGCGGTAGGGTCGCCCGAGCCGCAGAACGACTTGGGACTTGTCCTCTTGCGCAACAATTTCCGTCACCTGCCCGGAAACCTCGCTCTTCGTCCCCGGTGCCAGTTCCATCCCGGCGACGACCAAGTCGCCGACGGCCACCGCTGGCTCGCCCTCGACTTCCAGCGTCGTCCGATCGGTCGCGCGCACCACGAGGATGCGGCGCATGGCTTCGCTGCCCGTGCGAATGCCCCGCACTTCCCCCGCTTCCTTGCACTGAATCTCCGTGCGAGCCACTACTGCGCCCTTGGCAATTTCCTCGCCGTCCTCGACCAAAATGCGCGTCCGCGTTCCCCCCGTCGCCGTATCGGCCTCAATATCGCGCCGCAGGGTGAGGGATTCGAGAATGACGATTTGCAGGAGGTAATCCGCCACGCCGTCTTCATCCTCAGAGCGCTTAACCAGCTCGATATCGGCGCTCAAACTAGCTGCATCCAGGTGTTCCTCCGTTGCCTCGAGTTGAATTTCGAGAATCAGTTGGGTGCTGAGGAGATCGACCCCATCGACAGATTTAACCCGCTCCCCATCTTTATAGTGCAGGCGCTGCAACGCTCGCAGGGCAATGGTGGGGCCGAGGTCGGCCTCGTTGATCGAGTCTTGGGAGGGAACATCCGGCTCGGCCGCGATCGCATACTCGATAACCGGACGCAGGAGCAGGGCCATGCCTTCGGGGGTGTCGAGATATTCGCCGTAGCACAGCGCTTCGGTTTCTACCCCCGGTAGAATTTCGACCCCCGGCTGCAAGAGCTGTCCGTCAGCTTCCACGAGAGGAGGTTCGTCGAGAAGGTGGAAGGCACCGGGTTTGATGGCAATTTCCCGGAGAATATCGTTCTTCTGGACGGTGGAAACCGCGCCGCTGACTTGGGCGTAAATGTCTTTGACCACTTCGGTTCCCGCTTCAACGTACTGCCCTTCTTCGACGAGGAGCAGGGAAATGTCTTTGTTAACCTCGTGACATTCTTCAGGAATCCAAAGTAGGGAGCCGCCTTGGGTAATTTCGTAGCCCTTGTCCGCTTGGCGCGATCTCCCCCGTCCCGACTCTCGCCCGCGGCGGTGGCTGGTTTCAATGCCGGCATATTTAATAATGCCTCCCGACTCGGTGCGGTAGCGCTCGTCAATGAGTTCGGCGATGATTTGCTGGTTGAGAACTTTGGTGCCGGGAGTGGCTTTGAGCAGAAATTGCTGGCCGGTGCCCGCGTGAATGACGTAGCGGTTGTTCTCTTGGCGGACGAGGGCGCGGTCGAGCTGCACCGAGGCGGTGACGATTTCGATTTCCCGACTGCCGGGGGTGGCGCGCACGACCCCACCGTGCTGGGTGACCAGTTGGGTTTGGGCGAGGATGGTTCCCGGTTCGACGCGATCGCCGTTCTGAACCACGGGTTCGGCTCCAGGGAGGAGGTTGCAGACTTCCCCAGAGAGAACCCAAATCAGGCCGCCGCGCTGGGCGATATGGGTGGCGTTGCCCTGGCGGTCGGTTTTTTCTTCACTGATTAAGCCGTCAAAGAGGACTTCGCCAGCCAGGTCGGAGGAGACATCTTTGGTGGCTTTTTCGGTGGAGGAGCGCTGTTGGCGCAGGGCGACCTCGGCGAGCGTTTGTCCGGCAGCGACGCGATCGCCTTTTTTGACAAAGAGAAGGGAGCCGGGGGTGAGGGGGTAGACGCGCTCTTTTGACCCTTTTTTCCCTTTGCCTTCGGTTTTGAGAATGAGATTTCCGGCGGTTTCCACCTGCTCGCGATCGTCGCCGTGTCGGGTGCGGACGGGACGGGTTCGCAGTCGCTTGCCAAATTCCACTTTCCCGTCAGCATCGGCCAGGACGGTGCGAGCCACTTCGCCGGTGAAAACGCCTCCGGTGTGGAAAGTCCGCATGGTGAGCTGAGTTCCCGGCTCGCCAATGGATTGGGCGGCGATAATGCCGACGGCTTCTCCCATGTCTACCATGTTGCCGTGGGCGAGGCTCCAGCCGTAGCAGCGCTGGCAGGCCGAGCGAGCGGCTTCGCAGGTGAGGGGCGATCGCACCCAGACCTCCTTGACGGCACTGCCAATTTTCTCGCACAGGGGTTCGTCCAGGTCTTGGTTGCGTCGGGCAATGATTTCCCCAGTTTCGGGATCGACGACATCTCGGGCGAGAATGCGTCCGAGCAGGCGGTGGGAAAGGGGAATGAGAACGCGATCGCCGTCGGTCATGGAGCCGAGTTCGATACCGCGTTCGGTGCCGCAGTCGGCTTCCCGGACGATGGTGTCCTGGCTGACATCGACTAAACGCCGGGTGAGGTAACCGGAGTCGGCAGTTCGCAGCGCCGTATCTACCAAGCCTTTGCGCGCTCCGTAAGAGGAGATGATGTATTCGGTGACCGTCAGCCCTTCTCGGAAGTTGGTTTTAATGGGCATATCGATGATTTGCCCTTGCGGATCGGCCATTAATCCCCGCATTCCTACCAACTGCCTCACCTGGGACAAATTCCCTCGCGCGCCAGAAAAGGCCATCATGTACACGCTGTTGAGAGGGTTGGTGGTGCGGAAATGGCGAACCACTTCATCTTTGAGACTCTCGGAAGTACTATTCCAAGTGTCAATCACTTTTTGGAAGCGTTCGACTTCGGTAATTTCTCCCCGACGGTAGCGTTTGGTGGCGATGTCAATTTCTGATTCCGCCTCAGCGAGCATTTCTTTTTTCTGAGGGGGAACTTGTAAGTCGTCTACGCTGATCGAAACCCCAGCTTTGGTTGCATAGCTAAATCCCAACTCTTTCAGCTGGTCGGCGACATTCGAGCAAATTGCACTGCCATAGTGGGTAAATGTCCACGCAATTAAGCGTCTGAGTTGCTTCTTGTCAACAATTCGGTTAAAGAAAAGGGGTTGCTTCGTCATTTCGGTTATCAGCGCCTGACGGCGAGGTTAGGAGTTACGGAGTTTGAGGAAAAGGGATGCGGAGATGCAGGATCGCTTCTTGGGTAAGGGTGAAAGGTCGAGGGGAAAGGTGAAATTTGCACCCTTTTCCCTACTGTACGGCGACATTTTCTCTGGCAATTTGCCTTCGTTGTTGTCCGAACGACCTGAATCTTTCCCGACTAACTGGCTAAGGCATCTTGAATGGTCTTGTTGTAGATAATGCGTCCGATCGTCGTCCGAACGTACTGCGCGAGCAGTTCTCCCGAAGCTGTTTCTCGCATTTTCCGGAACTTATATTCTTTCAGTAGAGTTCCATCTGGCTGTTCGGTTGTTTCGATTGGCTCGGAATCATCTTCTGGCGTTTCGACTGCGCCATTGTAGCGAACCCAAACGTAAGCGTGTAAGTCAATTTCTCGGTGTTCATAGGCCCGCAGTGCATCCTCTAAGCTGGCAAAATAGCGGCCGGCTCCCTTCTGGGCTTGAGGATTATCAGCCGTGAGATAATAGCAGCCCAAAACCATATCCTGAGACGGCGTGACAATCGGCCGCCCCGTCGCGGGAGAGAGAATATTGTGGCAAGCCAGCATCAGCAACCTTGCCTCTGCCTGGGCCTCCAGAGATAAGGGGACGTGAACCGCCATCTGGTCGCCGTCAAAATCGGCATTAAACGCCGGACAAACCAAGGGGTGTAACTGAATGGCTCGCCCCTCCACCAAAATGGGTTCAAAGGCTTGAATGCCCAAGCGGTGGAGCGTTGGCGCTCGGTTGAGCAATACAGGGTGTCCCGCGATCGCTTCCTCTAACACGTCCCAAACCACCGGGTCGGAGCGTTGAATCAATTTCTTAGCGGCCTTAATATTATTTACCAATCCCCCCTTAATCAGGCGGTGAATGACAAAGGGCTGGAACAACTCAATCGCCATCTCCCTCGGCAAACCACACTGATAAATCTTCAGCTTTGGCCCGACGACAATCACGCTGCGTCCGGAATAATCCACCCGTTTCCCCAAAAGGTTTTGGCGAAAGCGCCCTTGCTTGCCCTCAATAATATCCGAGAGAGACTTGAGGGGACGATTGTTCGCTCCCACCACCGTCCGGCCGCGGCGACCGTTGTCAATTAGGGCATCTACCGCTTCTTGCAACATCCGTTTCTCGTTGCGGACAATAATCTCCGGGGCGAGAATCTCCTGCAAGCGGGCGAGACGATTGTTGCGGTTGATCACCCGGCGATAGAGGTCGTTGAGATCGGAGGTGGCAAAACGTCCCCCATCCAACTGCACCATAGGCCGCAAATCCGGGGGAATCACCGGAATCACCGACAGCACCATCCAGTCGGGACGAGAGCCAGTGGCAATGAAGTTGTCAATCACCCGCAAGCGCTTAATCAACTTGGCTCGCTTCTGTCCTTTAGAGTTGGCTATTTCCTCCCGCAGGCGTTCTGCTTCCTCCTCCAAATTCGCTTCTTCTAGCAGGCGTTGAATCGCTTCAGCACCAATGCCGACCTCAATGCCAACCAGTTCTGAATCTTCGGCGTACAATTGCTCCTCAATTTCTAACCACTGGTCTTCAGTGAGGAGTTGGCGATCGCTCAAATTACTCGCATTTCCAGGATTGAGAACCACGTAGGCATTGAAGTAGACAATCTGCTCCACATCCCGTAGCGGCATATCCAGCAGAATGCTCAGATAGCTGGGAATGCCCTTGAGATACCACACGTGGGTAACTGGAGCCGCCAGTTTGATGTAGCCCATGCGATGGCGGCGGACGCGCGATTCAGTTACCTCTACGCCGCAGCGCTCGCAGACAATCCCCCGGTGACGCACCCGTTTGTACTTCCCGCAGTGACACTCCCAATCTTTGGCCGGACCGAAGATGCGCTCGCAAAACAGCCCGTCCATCTCCGGCTTTAGAGTTCGGTAGTTAATCGTTTCCGGCTTGGTCACCTCGCCCACAACTTGACCGTTGGGCAACGTGCGCTCGCCCCAAACCCGAATTCGCTCTGGGGAGGCAAGGCCGATTTTGACGTAATCGAAACGCTTTTCTGTTTGTTGTTTCATGCTTTCATTTACTGTTTATTATTGAGCAATCCGAGTTGAATTCTCGGTCAAAGCCTTGCTATGTCTAGCTTCTTGCTTTGTCAGATCTCCTTTTTGGCAGATCTAGCACCTTTCGTGTTGAATGCTCAATGTTGAATGCTCAATGTCTACTGTTCCTCAACCATCTCCTCACTCAGAGATTCATAGGTAGGGCGGGAGGGAGCGCGGCGGCGTTCGGCATCGGCCATCAGGTCAACTTCCACGTCGTGGCTGGTGCCATCGTCGGCCGCCTCAACTTTGTGGACGGCAATATCCAGCCCTAGGGATTGCAACTCCCGCATCAGCACCTTAAACGACTCCGGCGTACCGGGCCGGGGAATGGGCTTGCCCTTAACAATCGCATTCAACGCCTCATTGCGCCCCTGCATATCGTCCGACTTCACCGTCAGCAACTCCTGCAACACATAGGCCGCACCATAGGCCTCCAGCGCCCACACTTCCATCTCGCCGAAGCGCTGTCCTCCTTGCTGGGCTTTGCCCCCCAAGGGCTGCTGCGTCACCAGAGAGTAGGGGCCGGTCGAGCGGGCGTGAATCTTGTCGTCTACCAGGTGAACCAACTTGAGCATATAGGCCATCCCCACGGTCACCGGCTGGTCGAACGGTTCCCCTGTGCGCCCGTCGTACACCTGAATTTTGCCGGAGTTTTCGGGATTGAAGACCCAATCTTTGCCCGGTTTGCGCGCCCCTTCAGCCAGTTTGCCGTGGACGGTGAGGCGGGAGGCTTCCTCCCCATACATCTCGTCGAAGGGAGTCATCTTGAAGCGCACGCCCAAATTCTCTCCCGCCCAACCTAGGAGGCATTCAAACACCTGTCCCACATTCATGCGCGACGGCACCCCCAGGGGGTTGAGGACGATATCCATGGGGCGACCGTCGGGGAGGTAGGGCATATCTTCCACCGGCAGGATGCGGGAGATGATTCCCTTATTGCCGTGGCGGCCTGCCATCTTATCCCCCACTTGGATCTTGCGCTTCTGGGCCACATAGACCCGCACCACCATATTCGCGCCGGGCGGCAGTTCGTCCCCCTGCTCGCGGGTGAAGACGCGCACGTCCACCACCCGCCCTTTCTCGCCGTTGGGAACTCGCAGGGAGTTGTCGCGCACGTCGCGGGCTTTCTCGCCGAAGATGGCGCGCAGCAGTTTTTCTTCCGGGGGTTGGTCGGACTCGCCCTTGGGAGTGACCTTCCCCACCAAAATGTCTCCTGCTTCCACCCAAGCGCCAATGCGGATAATCCCTCGCTCGTCGAGGTGACGCAGGGAGTCTTCGCCGACGTTGGGAATTTCGCGGGTGATTTCTTCGGGGCCTAACTTGGTTTGTCGGGCTTCGATTTCGTATTTCTCGATGTGGATGCTGGTGTAAACATCATCCATCACCAGGCGCTCGCTAATCAGGATTGCATCTTCGTAGTTGTAGCCTTCCCAGGGCATATAAGCGACGAGGATATTTTGTCCCAGCGCCAATTCTCCCCCTTCGGTGGCGCTGCCATCGGCGAGAACTTGACCGGGAACCACCGGCTCGCCCTGGTAGACGAGGGGACGCTGGTTGAGGCAGGTGTCTTGGTTGGAGCGCTGGTATTTCTGGACGGGGTATTCGATTTGGGTAATGGCGCTGCCGTCGGGACGGGTGTCGGGTTCGTCGAGATCGACGACGACGCGCTCGGCATCGACATAGGTGACGGTGCCGTAGTGCTGGGAAACCACCACCATGCCGGAGTCGCGAGCGGCTTGAGCTTCCAGACCGGTGCCGACGAGGGGGCGTTCGGGGCGCAGCAAGGGGACGGCTTGGCGCTGCATATTCGACCCCATCAGAGCGCGGTTGGCATCGTCGTGTTCGAGGAAGGGGATCAGGGAGGTGGCGACGGAGACGATTTGTACCGGGGAGACGGCGACGTAATCGACTTGTTCGGGGGTGGTGGTGGGAAATTCTTGGCGGTAGCGCACAGGAACGGCGGGGCCGAGGATGTTGCCCTCGGCATCGGTGGCGATGTCGCCGGGAGCGACGCGCATATCGTCTTCTTCGTCGGCGGTGAGGTAGACGGCGGGTTCGTCGTAGCAGACGCGCCCATTATCGACACGGTGGTAGGGGGTTTCGATGAAGCCGTATTCGTTGACGCGGGCGTAGGTGGCCAGGGAGCCAATCAGACCGGCATTGGGGCCTTCGGGGGTTTCCACGGGGCAGATGCGGCCGTAGTGGGAGGGGTGAATGTCGCGCACGGCAAACCCGGCTCGCTCGCGGGTCAGACCGCCCGGACCGAGGGCGGAGAGGCGACGCTTGTGGGTGAGTTCGGCGAGGGGGTTGGTTTGGTCCATGAATTGGGAGAGTTGGGAGGAGCCGAAGAATTCTTTGATGGCGGCGACGAGGGGTTTGGGGTTGACGAGGGAGGCGGGGGTGAGGGAGTCGGCTTCGCTGACGGTCATACGCTCGCGAATGATGCGTTCTAAGCGGTTGAGGCCGACGCGCACTTGGTTTTGCAGGAGTTCGCCGACGGAGCGGACGCGACGGTTGCCGAGGTGGTCGATGTCATCGGTGTTGCCGGAGTCGAATTCAAGGTTAATGAGGTAGTCGATGGCGGAGAGGATATCGGTGGGGGTGAGGACGCGGACGGTGTCGGCGACATTGAGACGGAGTTTTTTGTTGAGTTTGTAGCGTCCGACTTTGCCGAGGTCGTAGCGTTTGTTGTCGAAGAAGCGGGATTCGAGCAGTTGTTTGCCGCCGGAGACGGTTGGGGGTTCGCCAGGACGGAGCTTGCGGTAGAGTTCGAGGAGGGCTTCTTCTTCGCTGGGATTACCTTCTTTGTCGAGAGTTTTTTGGTAGTAGTCGGGGTGGCGAAGGGCATCGAGGATTTCGCTGTCGGACAGGCCAATGGCTTTGAGTAGGACTTGGGCTGAGAGTTTGCGGGTTTTGTCGATCCGAACCCAGACGAGATCGTTTTTATCGGTTTCAAATTTGAGCCAAGCCCCTCGGTTGGGAATGAGGGAAGCGGAATAGGTGCGGCGACCGTTTTTGTCAGTTTCGGATTTGTAGTAAACGCCGGGCGATCGCACGATCTGGTTGACGATAACGCGCTCTGCACCGTTGATGATAAAGGTTCCGCGATCGGTCATCAGGGGCAGATCGCCAATAAAGACTTCTTGCTCGGTAATCACGCCTGTTTCTTTATCAGCAAGGCGTGTGGGAACGTACATTTGCACGGCGTAGCTTGCATCGCGGCGCTTGGCTTCGTCCACGTCGTACTTAGGTTGGTGGAGTTTGTAGTTTTCGCCGATAAAGTGGAGTTCGAGCTTCCCCGTGTAGTCAGTGATGGGGGAGAAGCTGTTAAGTTCGTCCACAAGGCCGGTGTCGAGGAACCAGCGAAAACTGGCTCGTTGAATCTCAATGAGGTCGGGGAGGAGGTTGTAGGAGGGCTTAGTCATGATTGAGCAAGGAAGAAGGATGAACGATGTAGCTTGCTTTGAGCGTAGCGGTAGGACGAAAGAAGGAAATCGTTAAGACAGAAACGGGAGAAAGCAAATGCCGTTAAAAAACCGCTGTCGGTTCGAGTTTTAACTTCCCCAGATCTCTGAATCTACCTACACTCGAACGGGCCGATCTTGGATTTCTGGCAAGCAAAAGAGCCTGCGAGCGTTTTCTGTGGTCTGGATGGCTAGCTCTTCTAAAGGGATGCCGCGCAACTGAGCGAGTTTTTGAGCAACGTGCAAAACGTAGGCGGGTTCGTTGCGCTTGCCGCGTTTGGGGACGGGGGCAAGAAAAGGACAGTCGGTTTCGATTAAGAGGCGATCGCGCGGTACGATCGCGGCGGACGCTTGGACCTGTTTGGCATTTTTAAAGGTAACGATGCCGCTGAAACTGATGTAGAATCCCAAGTCAAGAAATTTTTGAGTTTCGGCAGGGTTACCTCCCCAACAGTGCATAACCCCTTGAAGATTTTCAAAGGAGGAGAGGAGCTGAAATAAGGACTCTGCTGCCTCGCGACAGTGGATAATGACGGGTTTGTTGAGTTGAGAGGCGATTTCGAGTTGCTCTCGACAAACTTGAATTTGGCGATCGCGATCCTCAGACTTGTAGAAATCTAAGCCCATCTCTCCAATCGCAACAACGCGCGGATCGGAGCTGGAAAGGCGGAGAATTTCCTCCCGGCTTTGCTCGTTCCACTTGTCGGCATCCAGGGGATGCAGGCCGACGGCAAAGGAAAGTTCGGGAAACCGATTGGCCAGGGCTTGAATGCTCTCGAATTCCGCCGGTTCCACGCAAGAATGAATTAACTGAACCACACCAACTTCCTGCCAGCGACGCTGCAAGGCTTCCAGATCCGGCTGAAAGACATCGAAGTTGATGTGGACGTGGGTGTCGATTAATTGCATTATCGAGGTCTTCTCGAACGACGAGCGCAGACAATTCCCGCGCTGGGATGCTACGCGAACGCACGGACGTTTCCTGAAATTTTAGTAAGCGTTCTCGCTTCACCCTGTAGCCGTTGCTCGTTTGAGCGCTTTAGCCAGACGGGACTTCTTGCGCGCGCCATTGTTGGCATGCAGGACTTTGCGTTTGACAGCTTTGTCGATTTTGCTGTACGCCTCTGCTAAGGCAAGCTGCACTCGCTCGTTTAGTTCTGGGGTGGGGTTGGCTGCGTACTCGTCAACAATGCCAAAATATTTTTTCATCAGGGTCTTGACCGCTGACTTATAGGCTTTGTTGCGAAGTCGGTTTCTTTCGTTGATTTGGATGCGTTTGATCGCAGATTTGCTATTAGCCACAGTTTGTAGGAATTAATTGAGTTAAGAGTTACGCTTTGCTCGGAAGCCGTCTTGCTGGCAAAAAAAGGCAAAAAACCCTTGTTTTTGCGCGGTCAAGTTTCCATTATATCGACGAACGAGATCTACCTAACATCAATTCGCTTGGGAAAAGTGTTAGGTTGAATTTTGAGGATAGCTATTATAGCTTATTTCAACAATTAAGGCTATGGTTTAGGGGCAAAATTGTTAGGGAAGTCGCAATAATATAATATCCTCTCTTGAAGTCTCGCGATCGCGAAAAAATCCACGTTAAGCTAGAGAAGTGGGTTAGGGTCAAAGAGAATAGCTTCCTCTGACGAGATCGAAGTTGTTCGTTTTGTCTCTACTCAATTGTCAAAGTCGCGAGAATGGGCATTTAGACTCAATGCTGCGAATTATCACCCAGGAACCTGAGGCACAACTCGAACTGCAACGGATTAGCGATCGCACGTTTGACAGCGAGACACTGCACAAAGAAGCAACCGTGCGAGAAATCATCCAAACCGTTCGACGTCAAGGCGATAAGGCGCTTTTGGATTACACCGCAGAGTTTGACGGACAAACGCTGACGCTAGAGCAGTTGCGCGTCAGCGGTTCGGAACTCGATGCTGCCTATCAGCAAGTCTCGAAAGAGCTACTCGATGCGATCGCGCTGGCCCGAGAGCAAATTGAGGCCTTTCACCGGCAGCGAGTGCCCAAATCTTGGGTTCAATTTGGCGAAGATGGAATTGTTCTGGGGAAACGCTATACTCCCGTCGATCGGGCAGGACTTTACGTTCCGGGAGGCCGCGCTGCCTATCCGAGTACGGTGCTGATGAATGCCATTCCTGCCAAAGTTGCCAAAGTTCCCCGCATCGCGATGGTAACGCCTCCGGGAGAAAACGGCAAAATTGTCCCGGCCGTCCTCGTTGCGGCCCAGGAAGCCGGAGTCACCGAAATTTATCGAGTCGGAGGCGCGCAGGCGATCGCGGCCCTCGCCTACGGCACGAAAACCGTTCCTAAAGTCGATGTGATTACCGGGCCGGGAAACATCTACGTCACCCTAGCGAAAAAGCTCGTTTATGGCACTGTGGGAATTGATTCTCTCGCCGGGCCGTCAGAGGTTTTAGTCATTGCTGACAGTCAAGCAGACCCCGTTCATGTTGCCGTTGATTTACTGGCTCAAGCCGAACACGATTCTCTGGCTGCTGCGATCTTGATCGCCACCGATGCCGACCTGGCAAGCAAGGTACAGCGCGAAGTCGAGCAACAACTGCTCAACCACCCCCGGCGACTGCTGACCGAAAAAGCGATCGCGCACTACGGCCTGATCGTTGTCGTTCCCTCCCTCGAAATCGCCGCCAAACTCTCAAACCTTTTTGCTCCCGAACACCTGGAACTCGAAGTTGCCAATCCTTGGGAACTGCTAGAGCATATTCGTCACGCCGGCGCAATTTTCCTCGGCAACTCAACCCCAGAAGCCGTTGGCGATTACATTGCCGGCCCCAACCACACCCTACCTACCTCTGGAGCTGCCCGCTATGCCTCCGCGTTAGGCGTAGAAACGTTTGTGAAGCACTCCAGCCTCATTCAATACTCCCCCACCGCTCTGAGTAAGGTGGGAAATGCCGTACAAACGCTGGCGCAAGCGGAAGGGTTGCACTCTCACGCTGAATCCATCCGACTGAGAACGGAAGGCCGTAAAAATGCTCAAGGAGAAGACTAGATCGGGGGTTGGGGCCAGCCAACGCTCAAAGCACCTTTTGACTTTGGGTGCAAGAACAGTACCCCAACACCTCCTCGATCTCAATTTCAATGGACAACAATTCAGTTGTTAATCGCTCAAAGCACCTGCTCGAGAGCGGCTAATAACGCCACAACATTCTCGCGACGGCTGTTGAAACCCATCAAGCCAATGCGCCAGACTTTACCGCCGAGTTCGCCCAAACCGCCAGCAATCTCGATGTTGTAGTCCTGTAATAGTTGGCGCGCGATCGCCTTGCCATCTACGCCATCGGGAATGCGAACTGTTGTCAGAGTGGGCAGGCGAATTTCTCGTTCGACGTGGCAAGTTAACCCCATTTCCTCCAGTCCCGACCACAGTAACTCGGCGTTGTCTTGATGTCGCTGCCAGCGTTCGGCCAAGCCTTCTTCGGCAACGAGACGTAGCGCTTCGCGCAGAGCGTAATTCATATTAATGGGAGCTGTGTGGTGATAGGTACGATCGCTCCCCCAATATTTACTCACGAGCGACATATCCAAATACCAATTTGGCACTTGGGTTGTGCGACGGTGGAGTTTCTCAATTGCCCTCGGACTCATGGTAAAGGGAGCAATTCCCGGCGGGCAACTCAACCCTTTCTGACTGCAACTATAGGCAAGGTCAACGCCCCAGTCATCCAAGAATAAGGGGATTCCACCCAAGCTGGTGACAGTATCGACAAGCAGCAAGCAGTTATACTCGCGGCACAGTTCTCCCACCCCTTCCAATGGCTGGCGCACGCCGGTGGAGGTTTCAGCGTGAACGAGGGCTAAAATTGCAGGGCGATGGGTTTCCAGTCCTTCTCGAAGTTCCTCTAGGGAGAAGGCTTCGCCCCAAGGTTTTATCAGTTTCCGCACGTCCCCGCCGTAGCGTCCCGCCATATCGACGAGGCGATGGCCGAAGTAGCCTTTGACCCCAACTAGGACAACATCTCCCGGTTCGACGGAGTTTGCCAGGGTTGCTTCCATCGCCGCACTCCCCGTAGCGCTAATGGGGATGGTGAGGGCATTTTCGGTTTGCCAGGCGTAGCGAAGTAGCGTTTGCACCTCGTTCATCAAGTCAATGAAACGCGGATCGAGGTGCCCCACCTGGCGCATTCCCAACGCTTGTAGGACGCGAGGATGGGCATTGGAGGGCCCCGGCCCGAGGAGAAGACGCGGCGGCATATCCAGTTGAGGAGTTTGAAGTCGGTTATTCTCGTTGATTGCGGTGGGTACGCTCATAATGATTTGCGGTTCAATTCCTGTTACATTCGCTACATCTTTCCAGCATATCGGAAATGGTTGCGGCCCACTCGTCCTCTGTCGCTGGCGGTTTGACGGCGAGATTGGCGATCGCGAAATCTAATCAATTTGTTTGGAACTTACCCACCTGGAGTTTGGAAACGCCAATCGTTGAAAATTCCCGACTCCTCAGTCGAGGTCAGAGTTTAACAAATCATCCTCCAAGTCGTGTCAAAAGCAGTCTTAACCCGAACTCAGGTTACTTAAATTTGAGTCTCCGTACAGGAAAAAATGGAACGCTCGCTCCATGCCGTGTTTTCGGAGGTTGGTGGCGAGCGATCACCGCCCTCCCGAAATTCACGGAAAGTCCCCAAAAAGTCCCCGTAAATCCCGCAAAAATGCCCCCTTTCGTCAAGATTCGGTGAAGCTGCGTAAAAGGTTGCGAAATCTCCAGATAAGTCTATAGAGGGAGAACGAAGACACTCTTCCACCTCTCCCCGTTAACCTTAGACTTCGGATTTCATAATGCGTCTATTTCAACGACTTTTCCGTTCCAAGAAAACTCAGAAACGCAAAGAACCCCAAGGGTTCCAAACCTTCATCCTCGAACCCATCCTCACCCCCTCCGGCTTAGTTGACGGCCCCGACGACATTCCCGACATGGGTTGGGTCGATACAGACAACCTTACCGACCTCGACGAGGGGATTGAAATTGACTCCACCCCTGCTGGGGAAGAAATTCCCCTCGAAACCAGCGACCTTCCCCCCGACTTTGAACCCGTTGACTTCATTACTGATATTGACCTCCCCCAATTTGACGACGGCGTATTTACCGTTGACGACAGCGGCGAAGTGGGAATTGACTTCCTCTACGATGGCGGTGCGTACCAGGGAGAACTGGCGATCTTCAGTCTCGAAGGAATGGAGGAATTTAACCCTGGTTCTGACGAGTTTATCCAAGAAGCGGCCCGACGCGCCTTGAGCGATTCGGAGTTAGGTCATGTCGTTATCCACGACCTCTCAGAGGGAGCCAGGTTTAGCGGAGACTTACCCGAAGGCAACTTTAACGCCGGGGACTACCAAGGGGTGAAAACCGTCTCCATGCGTCCGGGAGACAGCTTTGGGGTGATGTTGGTTCCCAACGGAACTGTGGAACAGGTGTACGAGAATCCCGGCGCGGAAGGGTCGGTGCGACCGCTGTTCTCGATGTCCACCTTGAACCCCGATGATGCGTTCCATGTGGGACAAATTGCCGATCTCACGGGAGAAGGGAATACCTTCGCGATGGAAGATGCGCGAGTCGATGGTTGGACGGACAAGGACTACAACGATGTGGTGTTCCAGGTGAAGGGTGCGACGGGGAAAGCGGTTGACGTGAATGAAGTTATCAACCCCTGGATGGACTGGCGAGAGAGCGAGGTTGGCGAGGAAATCTTCGACCATATTGAGGAAACTGAAGCTCAGTACCCCTACTTAACCGAAAGGATTTGGAACGACGCAGACAACCGCCTCAATCTCCTCGATGCGTTTTCCCAGTCCGACGACCCGCGTTTTGGCGAGGCGATTGAGATCTTAGAAACCGTTGCGATCAAAGAAGAGGTCGATTTAGGCGAACTGGAAACGCAACTCTCCGCACAAATTCCCACCCTAGAGGAAGCACTCAACGATCCGGCCAAACAAGCGGTTTTGCAATCTCTCGAAACCCAGATTGTCCCCTTCACTCCTGGTTTTGATGCTCCCAATGAGGAGGTTGCGGAAGTCTTCAGCGAAACCGCAGATCGCTACGGCGGTGCGGGTTTTGTGGGGAATGCGACCGGCGGAGTCGTCCGGGTTGGCGAGGGTTACATTCAAACTTTTGAGTCTGGCGGAAACGATTCTGGGGCCATTCTCTACGGCGACGGTTACGAGCAAGGAATCTTCCTCTCCGGCGAAGAGTGGCAAGAATTTCAGGACAATGGCGGAGTAGCGACTCAAGGATATCCGACCGAACACCAACTTCCGCCAACTGAGGAGGGGGAACCCATTGAGCTTCCCGGTAACGATTTGACCCTACCGACTCCCGACGACGGAGAGGTTCAAGCACTCGATGGAACTGCAACGCCGCAGTCAACCCCAACGCGCACATCTCCTATCTATACCAACCCCGCTAATGGCAATCGCTATTTCTTGCTGGGCCAGGATACTTGGAGTGGCGCGCAAAGCCAAGCACGAGCGTTTGGGGGAAACCTGGTAACGATTAACAATGCAGCAGAACAATCTTGGCTACTCTCAACGTTTGGGAATCATGAGCGTCTTTGGATTGGGTTAACTGATAGCGATCGCTACGGTGCAACGGAAGGAAATTTTCGCTGGGTGAGTGGAGAACCCGTTACCTACACCAATTGGCATCCTACAGAACCGAATAACATGACATATCGGTACAGTCCTGAGGGAGAGGATTTTGTCGAGATGAATTTCCACGCCTCTCGCTATTCTGATGGACGGTGGAATGACTTACCCGTTGTTGATGGTAAAAACAAAATAGTTCGATTTCTTGGGATCGCTGAAATCCTCAACCGCGCACCCATCGTCAGAACCAACAACCAAACCGTCTACCCCTACCAAACAATCGTTCCCTCTTTCTCCGCCACCGACCCTGACGGAAATCCTATCAGCCGTTACGCTTTCTTTGATGGCAATACCAGTAGCAGTAGCGGCTACTTCACCGTCAACGGCGTTCGTCAGGCCGCCGGACGTACCTTTACCGTTCCCGCCAGCCAAATCAACTCGGTGCGCTTCGTTGGCGGTCGCAGTCCCGGCGACGATCGCGTTTACGTCACCGCTAGCGACGGCTATGTTTGGAGTCCTTGGCGCAGTGCCAATATCAACACCGACACCGCCAGGAATACCCTCGCTACGGCCCGCAATATCAACCTCGGCCAAACCATTACTGAATATGTCAGCGAGAACGATCGAGACGACTACTATCGCTTCCGAGTCACTCAACGCAGTCGCGTCAACCTTAACATCTCCGGAATGCGTTCCGATGCCGATTTGCGCTTGCTCAACAGTGCGGGAACTGTGGTTGCAGCCTCCACCCTCGGTAGCACTCGCACCGACTCCCTTGTACGCGAACTCGATCCCGGAACCTACTACATCCGCGTCAACCGCGCCAGCGGCCGCACTAACTACACCCTTCGCACCTCCGCGCAGGTCGTGCAAGTCAACCGCCGTCCCGTCGTCCGGGCCGCCAACCAAAGCGTTCGTCCCAACCAATCGATTCGGCCCCGCTTCACCGTCACCGACCCTAACGGCGACGCAATAACCCGCTACCGCTTCTACGACATTAGCGACGGCGGCGGCTACTTCACCATCAACGGCGTTCGCCAACCCTCGCGTCGCCGAATTGAGGTTCCCGCCAGCCAACTTAATTCCGTTCGCTTCGTTGGCGGTAGCACCCCAGGGAGTAATCGCGTTGCCATTTCCGCCTACGATGGCAATCTTTGGAGCAGTTGGAACATTTTCGGCATCAGTACCGATACGGCAGACAACTCTCGCAGTACGGCGCGTCGCCTCAGCTTGAGGACGTTTACCCAATCCCTGCGGGAAAACGTCAGCAATTACGATCCCTACGACTACTACCAATTCAACCTCAGCAGTCGCACCCGCGTCGATCTCGGCCTTTCCCGCTTGACCGGAGATGCAGACGTGCGCTTGCTCAACAGTGCGGGAAGTACCCTTGCGTATTCGGCCCGTCGGGGAACCAGTACCGAGTCCCTTGTCCGCGACTTGAACCCCGGAACCTACTACATTCGCGTCAACCGCGCTAGCAGCAACGCTTCCTACAACCTCAACTATCGCGGAACCCCTGTCTCCACCGGCCCTCGCTTTACCAGTTTCTCGGTGACCGATGCGTCCGGAGATGGGACGAGTAACGCCGTCTTCCAACGCGGTGCGTTGCGCGTCAACTGGAGGACAAATGTCGCAACGGCCAGCGTGACAGCCTATGCACGACATAATCGCACGGGACGGACAACCTTTTTGGGATTGGTCAGCAATGGCGGGTTGATTAACCTCAACTCCCGACAACTGGCGGCGGGAGACTACAACATCTATCTCGAAGCACGGGATAGCCGCAACAATACGGGTCGGTCTGGCGATGCGCGGATGGCGGTTTTGGCGTTCAATCCGAATAATGCAAACAGCATTAAACAGGGAGATTTCACAGGCAAGACCCACACTTTCTCCTCCGGAATGACCCAAGGTTCGGTCTTCATTGGTCGCGGCGGTGAAGATGTCCTTGACTTCTCCAAGTCCAGTTTGCGCCTCAGCGATGTCACTTTCGATCCCAACCGTCGCGCTGTTTTTGGCGGGACGACCTTTGACTGGTTGCGGGTCAACTCGACGGGTCAGGAGGTTTATTTCCAGGGTTACGAACAGTTGCAATTTGCCAACGGTCAGGTTTTTAATCTGGGAGTTAAGCCAAACGATCCGCTGTTCTCACAGCAGTGGAATTTGGGAATGATGGATGTCCCCGGTGCGTGGCGATTTACGACGGGTAACAACTCCGTCATGATTGGAGTTGCTGATTCTGGTCTGCAATTCAATAATGGACGACTGGCCGCCGCCGATCTTGGCCAATTAGGGACTCGGATCGTCGCAAATCCCAATACAGATATCGATCCAGTCCAAAGCAGTCACGGAACCTCAGTTCAAAGTATTATTGCAGCTCAGTCTAATAATGGAGTTGGCGTAGCAGGAATTAACTGGAACAGTCAGGTTAATGTCTCTCAAGTGTTCTTTGGAGGTCAGGGTTTAACCTCAGTTGGAAATTCATTCCAAGAATTAATTAATGCTGCGGGTAATCGCAAGGCAATTCTGAACTATAGCGGTTCTAGTCGTCCAGTTGGTGATGCGAATAACAACTACGTCAGGAAACCGGATGAAGATACTGCGCTGAGACAGGTTATTTCTAATAACAGTAGCAATGCTCTGTTCATTGCTTCTTCTGGAAACAGCTTTGCTTCTGGCAGTTCCATTAAATATCCAACAAATGTTGTCTCTCGCCCTGCTGAGTTCGCAGGTTCTTTAGAAAATGCTATCGCAGTAGGGGCAATCGATCGAAACGGACGGCGTTATGATTACTCGCAGTACGGGCCGGAACTCACTTTGCTTGCGCCTTCTCGCGTACCTGCTGAAAGGATTCCAACAAAAACGATTGAGTACAACGGACAGGTGTATGATGTCGAGTCAGACCCGCGCTTTTTCCCAGTAAAAGCAAGGAAGCGCTCTGATGGTCGAGTATATACATTTTCTGGTTTCGGCGGTACATCTGCTGCTGCGCCCAATGCGTCTGGCGTTGCGTCCTTGGTCTGGAGTGCGAACAGCACCCTAGAGTCCTCGGATATCAAGGATATCTTGACCAGTACTGCCAATGACAAGTTCGGACATTACAATACCAACGAGTATGGTGCGGGAATTGTGGATGCAGAGGCGGCGGTGCGTCGTGCGGATGCGCTGCGGCGCAACGGTGCGGTGGCCGGTTTGTACGACCACAATGGGTTGTTCTTTGCTTAATTGATGGGGGTAGGGGCGTAATTTCAGGGCGCAAGCATTGAGGGCGCAAGCATTGCGCCCCTACCGTAGGATTTGAAGGGGGCGTAGGGGCGTATTGCATACGCCCTCTTCTGTTTCTGTATCTGTGTTGGAGCGATCGCCCCACCGAAAATCTCTCGAAATTTGCGGGTCTTCCGCCTTTTCGCCTCATTTCAGGGCGCAAGCATTGCGCCCCTACCGTTGGATTTGGAGGGGGCGTAGGGGCGTATTGCATACGCCCTTTTCCTCTGCCTACCCCTCTTTTGTCACTCTCCGAAAAGCCCAGCTTTTTCTGAATCTCAGAACGTAAGCACAGCAGGCGATCGCGCCATTTTTTTTGAGGAGTCATTCCTGACGGCATCAAATTCGCTAAAATGCGATCGCTCCCTCCCAGATAGTTGACTATACCTTGGCTTCAGAAATTACTAATAATCGGAAAAACCGGAGAGTGACAGAAGAGGGCTACAATGACAAAAAACGATCGCGCGCACCCATGAAATACGACCCCGAACGCCATCACCGTCGTTCTATTCGCCTCAAGGGATACGATTATTCTCAACCGGGCCTCTATTTCATTACCCTTTGCACCTATCGACGACAGTGCTGGTTTGGCGAAATTAAGCGATCGCGAATGCACCTCAATCAAATCGGCAAAATTGTTGCTCGCGAATGGCTGCATTCGGCACAAATGCGACCGACATTACAACTCGACGAATGGACAATTATGCCCAACCATTTGCACGGAATTGTAAGGATTATTGCCTCTGAATTGAATCCCAGTTCCGCGCGATCGTAACCGAATCAATTTCGCCGCTCTCCCAATTCTTTACCCTCGTTTATCGCTGGGTTTAAAGGTGCAGTAATGCGACAAATCAATCAATTTCGTGCCAATACCATACTCCAATTTGGCAGCGCAATTATTACGAATCAATCGTCCGCAACGAAGAATCGCTTAATGGAATTCGAGACTACATTCGCAGCAATCCAGAACGCTGGGAGAAAGACCCCGATAATCCTAAAAATCTTCAGCAATCTGAAGGGGAGATTTTGAACTTGAATTTTTGAATTAGGGGTAATTGCAGGGCGCAAGCATTGCGCCCCTACGTAGGATTTGGAGGAGGGGCGTAGGGGCGTATTGCATACGCCCTTTTCCGATATAAACCCAATTTGATCGATTTCTATCCTCAAAATAAAACCCAAAAATTGTTAAAAGCGATCGCTTTTCTTTTATTCTTCCGAATCAGAGCGATCGCTTTTCTTTTGTTCGTGGAAAAGCGCGATCGCTCTGCCACGCTTGTGCGATCGCATCAACAGAATCGAAGAAAATGCCATAATGGATAAAATCCATAATGAAATTTTCCCATGCAAATCACCTTAAAGCCCGAACACGAAACATTTATTCAAACCCAACTCGCACAAGGTAAATATCAATCCGCAGACGATCTTCTGAGTCAAGCCTTAAATTTACTGCAACGCCAACAAGACTACGAACAGTGGATGAGCGAAACTCGCCAAAAAATTTCGGAGGGGGTAGCTGCTCTAGAACGTGGCGAAAAAACAGATGGAGATATTGTCATTGCTCAACTGCGCGATCGCCTTCATAAAACCAATGCTTCCTAGCTCATGAAACAATATATTATTTCGTCTCCTGCTATTCAAGACTTGCAGGCTATTATTGATTATTTTTCCCAAACAAGCGTTGTAGCAGGAGAAAAGTTTATTGGTAAGTTTGAAGCATGGTGTCACAAATTACGAACTTTCCCCACGATCGGAAAATCCTATGATGGCTTGCGCGTTGGATTGAGAGGAGTCGTCATTGATAAATATATTTTGTTTTATCAAGTTACAGATGATGTTGTCGAAATCATCTGAGTCGTACATGGAAAACGCGATTTAATAACATTATTTACTCAAGAATAGTATTCTCGATCGTCAAAAGCGATCGCGCTGCTTCCCTTTCTCCTGTGCGATCGCTTTTCTTTTGTTTGGGTATCTACAACGCCATCACCGCCGTGGCCTTCGCCTCCCAGGATACGATTATTCTCAACCGGGCCTCTATTTCATTACCCTTTGCACCTATCGGCGACAATGCTGGTTTGGGGAAATTAAGCGATCGCGGATGCACCTCAATCAAATCGACAAAATCGTTGCTCGCGAATGGCTGCGTTCGGCACAAATGCGACCTTCCTTGCAACTCGATGAATGGACCATTATGCCCAACCATTTGCATGAAATTGTTGGGATTATTGCCTCTGAATTGAATCCCAGTTCCGCGCGATCGCAACCGAATCAATTTCGCCGCTCTCCCAATTCTTTACCCTCATTTATCGTTGGGTTTAAAGGTGTAGTAACGCGACAAATTAATCAAATTCGCGAAAATACAGCAAGTCCAATTTGGCAGCGAAATTATTACGAGTCAATCGTCGGCGATGAAGAATCTCTTGATGGAATTCGAGATTACATTTGCAGCAATCCAGAACGCTGGGAGAAAGACCCCGACAATCCTGAAAATATCCAGCAGTTTGAAGGGGAGATTTTGGACTTACCATTTTGAATTAGGGATAATTAATTGCAGGGCGCAAGCATTGCGACCCTACCGTTGAATTTGAAGGGGGGCGTAGGGGCGTATTGCATACGCCCTCTTCTGTTCCAGTATCTGTGTTGAGGCGATCGCGCCTTCATTCTTCCGATTTTCCACAAGAGAACGTGCCAATTTCAGTACATCCTTAATTGCGGTCGGGTTGAGCGAGATCGCGCGGCTGTGTGAGTTTTCCCAGTCGGCTCAAATCCCGCAGACTCGCAAACAGAACTTGGCTGAAAGTGCAGAACCTGATTAAAATGCTGACCTCAACCCTTAATGTTCTTTGTCTGAAATGCGCGATCGCTTGCCAAAATCCCATGGCTCTACAATGGTGCATTACTTAATTTTAAGTGGCATTTTGCTGCTCGGAACCCTTCTCCGGTTTTGGCAACTGTCTTCAAAACCGATTTGGGTCGATGAAGTCTTTACGGCTTTATTCAGTTTGGGAGAAAGCTTCGATAATCTTCCCGTTAACCAATTGGTTCCTCTCTCGCAAATTCCCGATCTCTTTACCCTCAAATCGAGTGCCAGTTGCGGAGAAATCGCCCATCATTTAGCCGTGCAATCGACCCATCCGCCGCTATTTTTTTGTTTAATGCACCAGTGGTTAACTTGGGTGGAACCGTTGGGACAGCCGTTATTGTGGAGTTTGCGATCGCTTCCCGCATTATTTGGCGTGGCGGCGATCGCGGCCATTTATGCTCTCAACCGCCTCGCCTTTTCCCCCAAGGCCGGACTCCTAGGAGGCGCGATCGCGGCCGTTTCCCCTTTCGGCGTTTACCAATCTCAAGAAGCACGCCACTACACCCTCCCCATCCTCTTAATTACCCTTGCCCTTTTCCTCCTCATTCAAATTAACCAAGACTTCAGGCAACATCCCGCTCCCGACACGTCAACCCCAGCTCGCCAAAACAACCGCAGTCGAGTCCTCATTTGGCTGAGTTGGATCGCCATCAACAGTCTCAGTTTCTACGTCCACTACTTCTGCTTTCTTGCCTTTGCCGCACAAGTTATGACCCTCGGTGTAATCCTCGCCAGACATCGCAAGCGGACAATGACCCAAATTGTCGGCAGCGCGATCGCTTGCCTGATTCCTCTCCTCCTCTACCTTCCCTGGTTCCCCATTTTCCTGCAACACTTTACCAGTCCCAACGCCGGATGGCTGCCCAAACCCCAACACATTGCCCCCCTTTTCCAAAGCTTAATTGGCATGGTGTTGATGATGGTTTCTCCGCCTGTGGAAAGCCAACCGCTGTGGGTCATCATTCCTGCTGCGCTGCTCGCACTGCTTTTTCTCGCTTGGCTAGCTCCCCAAACCTATCGAGGCCTGCGATCGCTGTGGAGAACGCCGCAGACCGCAGAGGGAGCCTTGATTTTGAGCGTCTTCATTGCTGCGGTCTTGCTCCAGTTTGCTGCTGTAGTCTACATTCTCGGCAAAGATATTACCGTGGCCCCTCGCTACCACTTTGTTTACTATCCCGCCTTTTGCGCGCTCCTTGGCGCAAGTTTGAGCGAGATTGGCAGAAAAACTCGCAACAGAGGCGCGATCGCGCTTTTTTGGGTCAGCCTCCTCAGCAGTCTGTGCGTCATTTTCAATCTCGCCTTCCAAAAACCCTACTATCCCCTTCCGGTGGCCGAACAATTGAACGAATTGTCCGGTTCTCTCGTTGTTGTTATGGCTTACCGCTATCCCCTACATCTTTCGATGGGATTGAGCTACGCGGTTGCCCTCGAAGGAATTCGGAGCGATCGCCAGAATACAGATTTTGTATTTCTCAACGCTCAAGTGGGGTACGATCTCGCCTGGACAAAACTATCCGAACTAACGGCTTCCCCTCAAACCCTCTGGGCCTTTGCCCCCGGCTTAATTCACGAATTTTATCCCCCTCGGCTCGATCTGAAAGGCGGCACAAGCTGTATCATCGATCCAGAGAATTACTACCATATCGGTATTCCCTATCAACGCTATCGCTGTCAATGAGCGCAAACCTTTTTAACAGAATCTTCGACCTCAGACTCTTCAAAGCTACGATGGAAAAGAGCGCTCGCCAAAAGTTGAGGTTCTCTTGACTCTCGGTATCCTTAATTTGCAGGGATGCAATATTCCTCGAAGAACGATGATTGTGTTGCTATGGAGAAGTCTTGGTCGTCCGAGTTTGATGACATAACGCGCCAGCTAAAACTTATGGAACGAAGAAAAAAGCCGAAAATGCTCGTTGTTGATGACGAGCCAGATAACCTCGATTTGCTCTATCGGACATTCCGGAGAGATTTTCGCGTCTTCAAGGCGGATAGTGGTGCAAACGCCCTAGAAGTCTTATCAGCGGAAGGCGAAGTTGCCGTCATTATCTCCGATCAGCGGATGCCTGAGATGAAAGGAACGGAGTTTTTGAGTCAAACCGTTCCCCAGTTTCCCGATACGATCCGGATTATTTTGACCGGGTTTACGGATGTTGAAGATTTAGTGGAAGCGATTAACTCCGGACAGGTCTATAAATACATCACCAAACCGTGGGACCCCAACGAACTCAAGGGAGTGGTGGATCGAGCTGCAGAAACCTACGAAGTGCTGAAGCAGCGCACGGAAGAGTTGGAAAAGGCGCAACAACAGACAACGCTCATGGCAGAGATTCTGCAAGCGTCTCAGAAGTGCGAAGCACTCGAAGAAGGGGCGACTCAACTCGCCACCGCCATCGGTGAAAGTTTTGTTACAGATGCTTGCATTGTCCAGCTTGTGGAAGGACAAACCCTGGCTCCCATTGCGGGATATTATGGACGGCCGCAATCGAGCCAGATGAGCTTAGAGGAAGATGCTTTAGTTAAGGAGGCGATCGCGTCCCAAACTCCCCAGTTGTGGAAAAGTTCGCCCGCCACTCCCCCTCCCGAAAGCTACCAAAAGGCTGGAGTGCAAGTTCACCTGATCGTTCCCGCGATCTATCGCCAAGAGTTGCTGGCCCTGCTCTCCCTCCAGTGGAACCAACCCAAACCACTCCCCGAAGCGACTTTGCAAGCGATCGGCTTGTTTGCCCAACTCGCCGCCTTAGCTCTGGCAAAAATGCGATCGCAGTAGACAGACCCGCGCAAATTGCACTGACTTAAGGTCGATGGACAAGCATAATTCGAGCTAGGGGTTGGGCGGGTTTTGAGCGGCCGTTCTAGGTACAATTCAGGAGTCATTGAGGAAACCAGCCCCTACAGCGTCCCAGGGGGGATTTCTTTGAACCCTTTACCGATACAGATGTCGGCGATCCGCATTCATCCTTAATCCTTCAGCTTTTCTTCTCTCCCAACTCTAAATGAGCTATTCTGCTTCTGAGATTCAATCCCTCTTCGATCGCATCGCCCCCATTTACGACCAACTCAATCAATCCTTGAGCTTGGGCCAGCATCGCATCTGGAAGCAAATGGCAGTGAAGTGGGTGCAGCCGCAACCCGGAGAGACGGGTTTGGATCTTTGCTGTGGAAGCGGCGATTTAGCGATGTTGCTGGCCCGAGAGGTGGGAACCACGGGGCAAGTCACGGGGGTCGATTTTTCTGCCGCTCAACTGGCGATCGCTCGCGAGAGATCGACAAACCGCTACCCCCACCTCCCCCTACACTGGCTCCAAGGCGATGCCCTCAACTTGCCCCTGGCCGATCACAGTGTTGATTGCGCCACCATGGGTTACGGTCTGAGAAATGTCACCGATATTCCCCGCTGTCTCCGGGAATTACACCGCGTCCTCAAGCCCAATGCCAAAGCAGCCATCCTCGACTTCCATCGCCCCTCACAGCCTCTGCTGAGAGCCTTTCAGCAATGGTATCTCGACACAGTGGTGGTACCGACAGCCAAGCGTCTGGGGTCTGAAGCCGACTACGCCTACATTGCTCCCAGTTTAGACCGCTTCCCCAAGGGTTTGGAGCAAGTCCAGCTCGCTCGCAAAGCGGGTTTTGGCAAAGCAACTCACTACCCCATTGCCGGCGGCATGATGGGAATTTTAGTCGTTGCAAAATAGTTGGTAGGCGATCGATCGCGCTTGAACGTTCTCCAGAAGAGATCAACGCCGCTTTGAAGCCAAATTGTAAGATCCCTTAGACGCTCGTTTTTGATGTTTTAAAATCGCGAACAGTTTGTCGTAACTATCCAACGCTTTTTCAAAAGAGTAATGCTCGACCGCATATTGTCTGCCCCGTTCGCCAAACTTCTGCAACTTCTCCGGATCGAGATAGAGTTGTTGGATCGCTTGAGCGAGACAGTAGGGATCTTCGGGCGGTACAATCAGTCCGCCGCCGCTGGCCTCGATCGCTCGCGCTGCCGTTCCTTCGGCCGGAACAGACGCAACAATTGCCCGACCGCTGGCCAGCAAGACCTGAATCTTAGAGGGCATATTAAAAGCCACCACATTACTCTTCTGCATCACCAAACCAATATTGGCTGCAGCTAGCATTTCAGGCAAGTGTTCGCGCGGTTGAAAGGGAATCAGCCGCACGTTATTGGCTCCCAGTTCTCGACGAAACCGTTCGAGTTCTGCAAGCTTTTTCTGGGCACCAACAATGACAATTGCAATTTCAGGGATATTTTTCACATACACCGCCGCTCGGATCGCGTTTTCAATTCCTTGAGTTAAGGCGATATTGCCAGAATAGAGAACGACAAACTTCTCTTCAAGTTGATATTGTTGTCGAAAGCGATTGGGACTGTAGGGGAGAGGTTTGATGAAATTGATATCGACCCAATTGGAAATTTCTTCAATTTTGTCCGGGGAGATGCCTTTACCCAGGAGGTTCTTCGTAAATCCTTCAGCAATGACGCTAATTTTGGTTGCGGTGCGATAGTTAAATTTTTCGAGCCATTCAAAGATCCGAATTAACCGTGGATTGCGGAGGAGCCGAACGCGCACGGCCGCTTCGGGGAGAATATCCTGGAGATTTAACACGACCGGACAGCGATACAAAAATTTAAGAATGGCAGCGGGAATGCCAACCGGAAGGCCGGGAACGGTGAGGAGCAGAATATGAGGTCGCCATCCTTTGAGGGCTTGCAAAAAGCTCAAGCTCGCGAAACTCAGCTCAAAACAGGCTCGGTTGAAGAGCGTTCGTTTGTTGCTGCAGTGGACATAACAGCGCTGAATCGTGACACCATTGCGCTTTTCCGTACAATACACCTTGCCTTGATATTCTCGGTCAATTTCAATTTTGGGATACCAAGGCATTGCCGTCACCACGCGAACCTTATGACCCCGCTGAACCAGTCCTTCTGCTAGCTCGGTCATTAAGGGAGCAATGCCGATGGGTTCTGGCCAGTAGTTGTAGGAGTAAATGAGAATTCGCATAGAACGTCGTTCTGGGTAATGGTTGGGTAGAGTTTTTGCGGACGCTACGAGCTGAACGGAATGCTTCCTGTTGCTCTGAGGGTAAGGATTAAAAACGATTTATTGCTAATGGATGAGGACAAACCGGAGGTTGTGAGCCAAAATAATGAAAAGCTTTCCAAGCGATCGCGCTGGATATTTGGAGATTAGTTATGAAGATGCCCCGTTTACCCAAAATCTTAGCTTCCTTTTTACTAGCGGTGTTGTTACTGACAACCGCTTGTTCGACCGAACCGCCTTCTCGCTTCGACCAAGCTCAACAAGAAAGCACCCAGAAAGGCGTTAAGGCTGTTGCGAAAGACGCTGTCGCTGGCGGCCAATTTAATAAATTTTTTCCGCAGTCAAGTGGCGGTTATAAAGTCGTCTATTCTCAAGAGAAAAAAGGGTTTGCCCAAGCCAAGTTGAAAAAGGATGGCAAGGAAATGGCGACTTTGTCGATTTCAGATACTAGCAGCAACCCCAGTGCCGCGAAGAAATACGAGAACAGTACTGAAAAAATCGGAGGCTATCCGGCAGCAAATCAAGGCAGCAAAGGGACTGGCGTTTTAGTCAAGGATCGCTTTCAAGTTAAGGTTCTCTCTCGCGACTCTGCCTTTACGGAGGGCGATCGCAAAGCCTGGTTAGAGAAATTCGATCTCGCGGGTTTGGCAGCATTGAAATAAATCGCAACAGAAATTCAGTTATTAAAGGAGTAAGGAAATGAGCAAGCCTATTTTTGAGTTGGTTGACCAACTGCCAAGCAGCAATCTAACGACTAAGGCTTTAAGAGCGCTCGATTTTGCCGTTCCCGGCGAGTGGGACAACTTGGTGGGGTTTGAGAATACCATTCGGACTGTGACGGGGGAAGACGATGAGGAGCTGATTCAACAAATTGGCGATCGCGCCGTTTATCTCTTCAACGATAAGTCCCAAGGCTATCAGCGGGCGATGTGGCTGTATCAGACGATTGATAGTGCTGGAAGCGCGCTTGGAGCTGCGACACTTGCCAATATGGTCGGAGACAAGGTTCCTTTGGTTGGCGGCCTTTTAACCAGCTTGACTCCAAAACCCGGTAAGGCCCAAACGTTGGATTTAAGTTTAAAATTAGTCGTCGAACTCGTAGCATTCTGTCAAATTAATGGCATTCCCGGCGACAGTTTTGGCGATTTTGTGGGCGCTTTGGCCGATAACTACAGCGGCCCGTCGCTGATGCGGATGGCGGCGCTGGTTTGCTTTGATGGCTTGATTCCCCTCGGCCCGGATTTAATCGGGAAGGTGGCAGACAGACTCGATGCTTTAAGTCCCAATGAACTTGAAGAAAATTCAAGCTTTCAAGCCATTAACGACTCCATTCCCGGCGGGGATACCTCAAGCAAACTTGGCTTTATCGGTGAGAGCTTTGGGGCAGTTCAAGGCTGGATGGGCGGTTTCATTAGCGATCGCGGCCTGACCCCAGACAACGTTGCCAGCAGTCTCCAAAGCTTCGTTGAGTTTTCCGACGATAAGTTGGACTACCTGGGCGCATTCCTGGATGTTTCCACCAACTATTACGAACACACCGGCGTGCAGACGCTGGCAAGGAGCTTAATCGATCGCGCGTATGCCGAAATTTAAACTCGATCTCAAAATTGCTTTCGCATAAACAAGCAATTGCGTCGATCGGCAATGCGCGTATAAGACAGCTCGTCCATCAGTTCGTACATCCACAACAAACCCCGACCGCCTTCAGCTAGTTGCATTGGGTCGGGGTTTTGTTTGTGTTGTTTTTGTTGGAGGCGTGACTGGATTTCAGCATTGAGATCGAAGGGTTCGCCTCGATCGGTCACTTTCATTTCCAAGCAATGCGGGGCCAGATTAATTTCTAACTCAATGGGCGTAGTCGCTGGCAAGCCTCGGTGGGCGTGTCGAACGGCGTTGGTAAAGCCTTCGATCAGGGCTAATTGGCATTTCCAGTAGAGCTGCTCTGGTAGATGTTGAATGGTGATGTTTTCAAACCACTGCAAAACGTCTTCAAGCGCTTCTAGTTTGGTCTTAATTTGGAGGCAGAATTGTTCGGGCATCGATCGTTTTACGCGAGCCAGGGATAGGGTTTGATAGACAGAGAAAGCAAGCTAGACGGCACCACTATCTTTATTAAACACGACGAGGATGGTCTTCACGATCAGTTTGAGATCGTAGCCCAGACTCCAATTTTTCTGGTAGCGCAGGTCTAACTGAATGACATCTTCAAAGTTACGAACTTGCGATCGCCCGTGAACCTGCCACTCTCCCGTCATCCCCGGTTTCACATCTAACCGCTGCCATTCGGGAACATCATAAATATCCACTTCGTTGGGCGTGGGAGGACGGGTTCCCACCAAACTCATCTCGCCCTTCAACACATTCCAAAACTGGGGCAGTTCGTCTAAGCTCGTGCGCCGCAAAAAGCGACCGACGCTAGTAATGCGGGGGTCGTTCTCGTTTTTAAAAAAAGCGCCGCTGGCTTGATTTTGAACCTTGGCTTTGAGGGCTTCGGCATTGGTACACATGGAACGAAACTTCCAGATCGTAAACCGCTTGCCCATCCAGCCGCAGCGGGTTTGGCCGAAGAAAATCGGCCCCGGACTATCGAGCTTAATCGCGATCGCGATCGGCACAAACACCATCCCGGTAATTCCCAAGCCGACGATACTGCCCACCACATCAAGCGATCGCTTCACCAAAGACCGAATTGAGGGGTGGGTTTTGGGGACAAATCTTTCGGTGTTGGGACTAGAAGCAGCTTGGGGGTGCGCTTCAGAAGACTCAATGGTTAACACGCGATCCAGTCCAGTCATCGACAAAACTGCCATCACCGGCGGCCGGACATTCGCGAGGGTTAGTTTCCCGCCTTGCGTCTGAATCATCTTAAAATTACTGACCAGAGCGCCAACCCCACTACTGTCCATAAACTTTGTTTTTTCAAAGTCAAGAACCACCTGCTGCGGAGCCGACTCATCGTCCAGAAACTGTTGAAACGCTTGCTTAAAAGCAACTGCTTCCAGAACGCTTAAGCGAGCAGGCATTTGCATGGCCGCAGCATTTTGAGAAAAAGTAATTTGGAAATCGTCTGCTGGGGTTTTGCTAGTCATTGCTACCCGATACATTTAGTTACGCACAATTCATCTTCCCAATCGATATTCTCGCTCACAAATTTCAACTTCACTAAAACTTGTCGCCAATTGACTGAGAGAGCGCTAATCTTCACTAAATCTAAATACAACCCTTGTTTGCTAGTTTAACCGGAAGTTGAAGAGATTTCAGCTCAAAACGCGATGACTGCCAGGTCTAGAGGGCTGTTTGACTTTCGCGTTCGGCTTTCATCTTTGCTTTTGCCTTGGCCGCACTGCGCCGCAGGGCCTGCAAGCGCTCCTCATATTTCTTCCGCTTGCGTCGGTTGGGCGTTTGTTCGATTAAAGTTTTCAGAGCGCTCCCCAAACTTTTATAGGCGTTGGGCGTAGAATAGCCAAAACGGGAGGCTAGAGAGATGGCTCGCTGGTCGGCTTCGAGGCTTTCTTCAATTAAGCGCTTGCCGTTATTTTTTTGCCAAATTCGGTAGCCAGATACGCCGCAGAGGGCGAGGGCGAGGAGGAGGAGCAACCCATCTTGAACCCAGAGTTCGCCGACAGCTCCCCCCAGACCAATCGCCAGGGCAGCCATTTCCCACCCTTCTTTGGGAATGGTGTCGTTTTGAATCCGACCCACTTCATGCCAAAAGAGGAGGTTGCGTTGGTCTATCGCAAAATTCTCCCACTTTGTCAAGTCAATTTGAATTTCAATTTCGTCCCGGCCCAGTTCCTCACAGCGAATGAGGGGCGGATTGATTTCTGTGGTTCCTTCTACCATTACCCAGCTTTGTAATTCTGGGGGAAGGAGTGTTTTTAATCGTCTGAGTTCGCTCATCTCCGCCCTGGCAGCAGCGGTTGCATAAGAGGATGTCATTAAGATTTACCTGTAGAACGCTGACCAATTTATACTATTTTACGATTCTTCTTCGATCGTAGCGGATCGGGCTAAGAGTTCGGAGTGGGGAGTTCCGAATTCAAAAGGTTAAATTCTTGCATTGCTGGTAAGAAGTTTTTACTTTCATGGCTGGGACGGCTGAGTTTGATGAGGGCAAAACGCCGTAAGGGACTCAAGTTTGCCCATTGTTCCTCGGTTATTGAAACTCCTGCGGCCTTCGCTTTTTGCTGCAGGCTAGGAGGAATTTCTGTGGGGTTTAACCAAGGGGGATGCTCGTCGATCGGCAGTTCGGATGGCAGCTTGCCGGTGCAGGCCCGTACTCGCTGTTGCAAGTACTGTCGGTACTGCTCGATTTGGGCGAGAGTTTGACAGGGCATCTCAACCAGGGTTTGGCGTTCGGCGAGATTGAATTGATGCCAGCAGGCCAGCTTGAGCTTAATCCCGCAGGTATCTAATTTCATCCGCACTTGCATGGGAATGCAGCGCAGAGACTCAACAAAGTCGGTTTCAAACTTGAAGAAAGAAGTCATCAGTTCTCAGCACCTAGATGTTGCTGGGTTTATTCTAAGCTCTGATACAGCAACTTGGCTTTCTGCTCGTCGGCGATCGCGCCTTGCTCGTCTCCGGCGAGATGGAGGACTTGACTGCGAAGTCGATAGATGTGGGGATTGTCGGGATTAAGCTCGAGGGCTGTATTGATATCGACGAGGGCGTTGTGATAGTCTCCTAGTTTTTGTCGGATGTAGCCGCGCCGAACGTAACCCAACTCATCGCGAGGATTCAAGGCGATCGCTTCGGTGTAGTCGGCTAAGGCCCCCTCCGGATCGTTTAATTCGAGGCGCAAGCTGGCGCGAGAAAAATGGGCATCTGCATCATTGGGGCGCAAGCGAATAGCCGCGTCAAAGTCTGCCAAGGCCCCTTCTCGGTCGTCAAGCATGGCTTTAGTCTGACCTCGTTGCAAATAAACATCTGCGTCATTCGGATCTAAACGCAGTTCGGCTGTGGCCCGCTCGATTTCTCGCTCTTGGTCTTCGGCCAATTGCACTCTCAATTGTTTGGGGGTTGCGAAAAAATTGGGCGCGATTGCTTGCAAGCTTCCGACCATTCCGCCCAAGATGCTGCCAACGTACAAGAGTGCGAGGGCAACTCGGGTCGTCCCTTTGGCTCGCAGTTCGCGGTGACTCTGGACTAAACCTTTCGCGAGAGTATAGCGGTTGCTGGCGGCCAAATTCCCGTAACCGAGCTGTTTGAGATGGCTGAAGATTGAGTGGAGGAGATGCTGGCGATCGCGGATGGGATTTTGTCGCAGATCTTGCCGCAACTGGGTCTTAATTTTTGCTGTACGGAAACTGCTGGGAATGGTGAAGGCGATGAGCAAGGCAAACAGGAGAAAGAGGGGTTGTGCGAGGCTGATGAGAGCGAGGCAACCCACACCCAGAATTTTGAAGCATACGCCCAAATAGGGAAAGCGAGAAAAGAGAAGAAGGTCGGCAATTTGACCGCCATCAAGGGGGTAAATGGGGAGCAAGTTGAAGAAGTTTAGACCCACCAGCATCCAGATCGTTTCTTGCACCCAATGGGGATAGATGCCGTTGCGAGTTGCGATCGCCAGCCCCACACCCAAAATTAACCCCGGTAGGGGCCCGGCGAACAGCACCCAAAACTTCTGGCTGAGGGTCGCATCATCCTTTTGGCGCGCGGTAGCCACAGCACCGAGAAAGGGGATAAACAGCATTGAAGTATTGCGGTAGCCGCAGAGTTTCATCGCCAAGAGGTGGCCCCCTTCGTGGAGCAACAATACGCTGAGGAAAATTGCGAGATAGTAGGGCGCGAAGAGACTGGCATAGGCGGCGATAAAAGCACCGATGCTGGCGAAAAAGAGCCCCGTGCGAGCTTTGCGTCCTACCAGGTTTTGTTGGAGTTGTTCTGTCCGCTGAAAGCCTTCAACTTCTAGCTCAACTGGCAGGTCAACCCGAAGTTCGGGGTCGGTTTGTGCCTGTTGCTGGCGCTGTTTGAGCCTCTTTGCCGCTTTGGACGCACCTCGAACCAAGGTGCGCGTTTGCTTGAGTGCGGTACGTGCGGTCAATCGAACGCTGTTAGACTCAGAACTGACAAGTGCGCCAGACCGAACGAGGCTGTCTAAGTAGTTCTGTTCGCTTGCTTGGAGCGCTTGAGCAAAGGTTGCGGGCGAAATCCCACAGGGGGCCTTTGCTTGCGCCAACTCCTTGAGGCGTTCTTGATGTGCTTGCCAGTGAGCGAGGGCTTGAGCGGCGTAAGGGTCTTCCACCGTGGCGTTGGGAATTCCGCCGACAATACCATGTGCCTTGCCATTGAGCGTTACCAAACAACTTCTATCTTTGAAGAAGGTATAAAATTCAATGTCAAATAGATCGACGGGTTCGCAAGGGCGACGGAGGCCGACTTTTGCATAGGTTTTGAGCGCTTTGTTGCAGAGTAAAATCTCCCAGTCTAGGGGGGGATAAAGTTTGACCATGGGCTTCACCTGAAGGTATCCGTAGGGCTTAAAGCCCAACCGAACTAACTCTCGAATGGGCTGTTGCAGCAGTTTTTTCAGGTGTGCGGGAGCGCGATCGCGCGATTGCAGGCGACATCGAAAAGGCTGAAGTCGGAGTTTACGCAGTTGCAAAAAGGTGATGAGATAGGGAAGGCCGCGTAGCAGTCCGAAAAAGGCGATCGCGCAAAGCAGATATTTCATCTTTTCTGGTCACATTAGATACTAACCCTGTACTTAGTATTCCCCGTTTGGCGACAAAACGCTCTATGGTAGATTGTTGTTTCTTGCGAACGCGCGCGAGCAAAGTTGATGCCCATGATTTTTCGCATTTCTCCCATTATTCGCATCACACTCTTAACGTTCTACGTCGCTCTTACGCTTCCGCTCCCTTTCTTGGCGAGAGCTTCCTCCGCTCCCGTTTCTCCTCTGCTCCTTTGGTTGGGGATTGCAGTGGGTTTTGTGGGTTTGTATGGTGCGTTGAGCGAGCAAGTCATCGCTGACGACGGAATGGTTCAAGTAACCTACCCGGGTTGGTTCGCCGTAATTTTTCGTCGAGGGTGGTCGCTAACGTGGTCGGAGATCGAGGATTTGAAACTGCGGACGACCGGACAGGGGGGGTTAGTTTATTATTTCACGACGCGATCGCGCGAGCGAGCCTATTTGTTGCCCATGCGAATTGTTGGATTTGCTCGCTTAGTCAAACTCGTCGAGGAAAAAACAGGAATTGATACGGCTGATGTTCGTCCTTTGGCTCAACCTTGGATGTATTTTCTTCTATTGGGTTGTGCCTTGCTGTTATTGCTGGCGGACGCTTGGATTCTTTTTTCTCTCCCTGAAGTGATGCATTTTTGAGCGCGATCGCTCAGGGGATCGGCCGCTTTTAGCTCTATTTTTCCTCTGCTTCTCTCTTCAATTGCGGCACATTCCAAGCAATGAGAAACCATTTACAAAGTGAATCTTAAAGCTCTGAAAACCTTGGATTTGGTGGGCTACGGCGGCGGGTGGGTTAGGCGATCGCGCCGGTCTGTCCTCAACCAGTGTCAGTCTGTTTGCAAACTCTTTTGATTAAAATACAGGTGTTTCTATTACCAGGTTAAACGCTATGGTGGGGCGCGTCCGTCGGTGGCTGAAGGGGTGCGGACTCTTCTGCGGGAGTTTGATTTTGTGTCTGGTTTTGCAGGGAGGACTGATAACGTTTGGAGACGGGGGCGTAATCGCTCAACCAACCCTCGAACAAGGAACTGTCGCCTATCAGTCGGGAAATTTCCTCGAAGCGATCGCGCTGTGGGAAAAGCTGCTTCCCCAAATCGCTGGCGAAGAAAACAAAGTTGCCATTTACAAAAATTTAGCCCTTGCCTACCGATACACCGGACAACTCTCGAAAGCGATCGCCCAGTGGGAGGCCGCAATTGCCATTTATCGAGATCGGGACGACCGTTCGGGAGAAATCGCCCGACTCCTGACCGAACAGGCGCAGGCCTATAGCGATTTGGGACAGCACCGGAGGGCGATCGCGCTGTTGGAGTCAGCTTTGGAAATAACCGATCGCCACCCCGACTTACTAGCAGAAACGGCGATTTGGGGAGCGTTGGGAAATGCGCGCAGTTTCCTGGCAGAATACGACGAAGCCCTAATCGCCCACCAAACCAGCTTGGAAAAAGCGAGGGCGTTGAACGATCCGTACTCTCTCGCGATCGCCCTCAATAATCTTGGCAATCTTCGCTGCAAAAGAGCCGAACGCCTGCGCTACCAAGTCGAACTGGCCGAACTCGAAGGCGATCGCCAGGCCAAACAGCTTGCCCGCCAAGAACGAGAAGAATGGGCTGCTGCCAGAAGAGCGCTGGAAGAAAGTCTTGAATTTTCGAGAAATACTTCTGGTTTTGAAGAAATTCGGGGATTAATCAACCTCAATAACTTTATTTTCCAGGAGAGTGCTAACTCTCTCTCAGCAAAAGACGCGGAATTAGTCGCGAACAATTGGAATCGAGCGCGTCGCTTGCTGGCGATCGCTCCCGACTCGCGGGAAAAAGTGTATGGGTTGATTAACTTAGCCGAAGGGTTTCGCTCCCACCCCCAGCTCGCACATGCTGATGCGCCCTACAACGCTCTAGAACGGGCCCTTTCTGTCGCCCAAGCAGTGAGGGATCTCCGCGCCCAATCCTTTGCGCTGGGGAGCTTGGGAGAGCTGTACGAACGCGATTTGAAAGCTTTCACTATCGCTCTCGACTACAGCCGCCAAGCGCAATTCGCCGCCCAACAAATTAATGCTCCTGACAGCTTATACCGCTGGCAGTGGCAAGCAGGGCGGATTTTCAAAGCGACGGGACGGCGACCGCAGGCGATCGCGGCCTACAAAAAAGCGATCGCGACCCTGCAAAGCATTCGCAGCGAGGTTATTGCTGCGAACAAAGACCTGCAACTTGACTTTCGCCAACAAGTCGAACCCGTTTATCGAGATTTAATCGCGCTGTTGCTCGACGAGGCGATCGCTTCGGGCAGTCCAAACACCAATTTCCCCTCTCTCGCTCCCAACTCATCGTCTCCAGTTGATGAAGCCCTCGAAACCCTTGAAAGCTTCAAAATTGCCGAAATTCAAAACTTTTTTGGCGATGACTGCGTGCAAGTGGCCCTGTCTCGCAGTGGCAATGCGCGCAGCTTGCAGGACACCAATACGGCAGTTATTTACTCGATTATCCTGGGCGATCGCACCCACCTCATTTTGCAAGCACCCGATGGCACAAAGAAGCACTACCCCGTCCCCATCTCCAAAACTGAGATTGAGGAAGAAGTTAGCACGCTGCGATTTTTCCTCGAAACCAGAGCGACCGAACAGTACATCCCTCACGCACAGAAAGTCTATGACTGGTTCATTCGTCCTCTAGAAGCGGAGTTAGCGGCTCTTCAACCCGATACGCTGCTGTTTATTAACGATGGGGTTTTGCGAAATATTTCCATGGCTGCACTCCACGACGGCCGCCAGTTTCTCATTCAGAAATACCCCATTGCTATTACTCCCAGCCTGAATCTCACCGCACTCAACCCCTTAGAGCGCGATCGTCTCGCGGCCTTGAGTTTGGGTCTGACTGTTGCCCAAGCTCCCTTTGCTCCTCTGACCAACGTGCGATCGGAGATCGAAGTGGTACGGGAAATTATTGGCGGCATTCAACTGTTTGATGAAGCGTTCACGCCGGAAAATTTACAGCGCCAAATCCAACAGCAGAGCTTCCCCGTCGTTCATCTCGCGACCCACGGGAAATTTGGGTTTAACGCTGAAAACACTTTTTTGTTAGGCTACAACTCCAAGCTGACCATCGAAGAGCTGGATCGACTGCTGCGATCGCGCGGAGATCGAGATCCCGTCGCTCTGTTGGTGATGAGCGCCTGTCAAACAGCCGCCGGAGACGAGCGTTCTGCCCTCGGTATTGGCGGCGTGGCGGTGCGAGCGGGGGTTGAAGCAGCCGTCGCTACCCTGTGGTTCATTAACGACGAAGCCACCGTCCCCTTGATTAAAGAGTTTTACACCCAACTGTTGAATCCCGAAATCACCAAAGCCGAAGCGCTCAGACGGGCCCAAATTCGGATGATTGAGGATGTAAACTATAGTCACCCAGCCGTTTGGTCGCCCTTTATTCTCATTGGCAACTGGCTGTAGAGAGTTCAGAGTTCAGAATTCAGAATTCAGAGTTCAGAGTTAAGCACCTTTAAATTGGGATGCTTTAGACATCTCCAATAATGAACTCACAACCCTTGAAATAGCAGGGTCAAAATTGAATTTATGGAGATGTCTTTTACACCAGACACCCCAGACCCCACAACTGTTTCTTCAATCTCGCTCTCACCGTTTAAATGACGAACAGCTTATGAGTACTGCTATGCAGAAGCAAGCTACAGAATTTAAACTATTCCATTGAGTTACGAATTACTGATTAGAGTATGACAAAGCAAATCATTCAAACCAATAATGCTCCCGCGCCTGTCGGCCCTTACAATCAAGCGATCGCGGCGACGGGACAGCTCATTTTTGTGGCCGGACAAATTCCCCTTGACCCCAAAACAGGCGAGATTGTTGGCAGCGCGATCGCCGAACAAACCCAACAAGTGATGGCGAATCTCAAAGCCATTCTCAGTGCCGCCGGAGTCGATTTTGATAGCGTTGTCAAAACCAGCGTTTTTCTTCAAGACCTAAACGACTTCGCCGCGATGAATCAAGTTTACGCGCAATCTTTTAACGAAGCGACAGCCCCCGCCAGAGCTTGTGTTGAAGTCTCTCGCCTTCCCAAAGGCGTGTTGGTGGAGATTGAATGTATTGCCATCAAAAGCTGAAACCCGATCGTTTGGCGTCAAACACCAGCTAAGTCGCGCAACCCTCAATAGCGCTATCTCGCCTTGGTCGCTGCGAGCCATCTAAGGGTTGTTTTCTTCCGCCATCACCCGGAGACGGACGAGGCGATCGCCCTCCTCATCCAGTTGAACTTCAATCGTTTCGCTGGTGAGGGGATCGAGACAAGCCAGAAGCGATCGCAAGTGGGGGTTGCTCGCTCCAGTATCCACGTATAAGCGGTCTGCGAGGTTGCCCAAGCGCTTCCAGGTGGTAAATAACTTGGCAACCGTTTGTTCGAGGTTGGTCGCTTGTTTGACCAAATCTGCGGCGGTATTCAAACAATCGAGGCGTAAGGCTTCCTCTAGCGCCATTTCCATGTCGAGGGTTGACTTTTTCAAGGTTTGGACTTGGGCGGCCGCATCGAGATATTTAGATAAATTGCGAGCTTCAGAGGTTAAGAGTTTCACCGTGTCCACGTCGGGACTCTGGGCCACTTCTTGCTGAATTGAGCGCAGGTGGGAGTCGGGTAACTTCTCCATTTCCCGCACCAAAGGAGCGAGGTGGCGAGGAGGGAGTTCGCCTTCGGAGGCTTTCTCCTTGACTTCCTCCGGAATCAACTCCGAACTCATCGCCGTCCATTCGTCCGAGAGTTGCTTGACTTCCCGGCGGGTGATGCGATCGCCTTTTTGGGCCGCCTCGCTCACCATTTTTTGAACTTCCGGTGCGGACTTGGCCGTTTCCACGAAAGCGCGCTTGCTGAAATTATTAATCGCTTCGGGATCGAGTTGGCCTTCTGCTAAGAGGGTATCCGCACTGTTTGCCAGTTGAATGAGCGCATAGGCTTGACTCTTGGTGAATTCTCGGTTTTTGAGCCAGTTAATAAATCCCGTTCCTCGACCGTCACCGCCTCGTTTCTCGCGATCGCGCACGGCTCGCAAAATCCGCCCTCGCCAAATATCTGTTTGCAAGTCAAAGCGCTCGCAAACCTTCCAAACTACATCCAGTTGTTGCTGAAAATCGTACTCTAGAATTTCTTCATCTTCGGGATCGGGAAGCTGGAAGTCGAAGTTGGTGGGGATTTCTAGGGCAGCAGCAATTTCAGCTTGCGACGGAGTTTGAACCATGAGGCAGCGATGAAAATCGAACAGCCGCATTATTATGACACGATCCAGAGGTGCTTGCTGCCTTCAATTGGGCTTTGTTCCGAATTGAGTCTCCAGGTGCTTGACTTAACACAAAAACTGTGAATCGTGTGAGATCTAGCTCGCTCAAAAGCAGTATGTTAGATCTCCCAATGACGGCTGGCGCGATCGCACAATGGCAGCGCAGGGGTAACCTACACTCAAGAAGTGAAATTAATCTACTTCGGGAAGTTCCATGCATACCGTTTTAGTTGCCGACAAATCTCCCTCGCTCAGAAACCAGGTTGTCCAACTTCTCCAAAGCGTTGGGTTCAACTGCCTAGAAGCTGAGAGCGGGACTGAGGCTCAAACTAAAATTGAAGCATTGAATCCCGATTTAGTCATTGCAGATATCGTGTTGCCATCGATGAATGGCTACGAACTCTGTCTTTGGCTGAAAAATCATCCTCAATTGAGCGAGACACCGCTTATTTTTTACTCCTACCGCGACTCGGAATTCGATCGCTACTGGGGTTTAACAAAGGGAGCGAGTTCCTATCTTTCTAAGTCTTTTGAACTAGAACAACTCTCGACAACAATTTGTCAATTCTTAAACGCGCAACCGCTAAGCTCTCAGAGGCCTGAAGCGAGCGATCGCAGTCTGGAAGAATTTCGGGAACGAGAGGACTCGAAGCACAAGAATTTGCAATTGAAATATGCCTTAGCTTGCTAAAAGTGTGGCAAACAGCAGCTAACGTATGAGAGTAAGGATGTTACGGATACCTACAGTTATTTGGTGTGGTTTTAGGAATCTCAATTCTTCTGATATGGCAAGGAAAAGATATTGAATGCGATCGTAAAATTGAGTCGAAAAAGTAAATGGAAATCACAATAAAAAATTCAACTCAATTAAAGATTCGACATCGACCAGTAGGTGCATGGATATCTTTCTTCTTTATTCCTATTGCGGCGGGATTATTCTTGTTTGTTGTGCCAGCGACTGAGCCGGATGAGCGTATATCAAACTTTTTTTTCTCTTTGGTTTTTATAGGATTTGCGATCATATTCGGCTCATTTTCTAGAACAACCCAGGCCATTATTTGGAATTTTGATAAGTCTTTAGGAACTCTCGTTGTTACACAACGACGTTTACTAGGAACAAAGAAATTTCAATACTCACTTCAGGAAATTCATGAAGTTGAGGTAGATAGCCCGTGGAGTCAAGAATTACACGGAATTCAACTACTTCTATCCGAGAAAATAGTTTTGCATCTGTGTCATGATTATCCACTGGTTAGAGACGAAGCGGAGAGATGGGTAGAAATCATTTCGACGTTTTTAAAGGCTTAGATAGGGAGAGGTAGCTGGCAATAGCCCACCAACACTGAACGCTTCGACCCCAGCCCAGCAATCCCACCAACCTGGCTAACGGCTCTACCGAAAGCGATCTTCTAAAATGTAGTCGAATTTACGTTGACCTTGTTATCGGAGCGATCGCCGCAGGATGTCGCTGATTCGATCGACGGCAAAGGTAAGTAGAGCCAGACAGGTTAGGGTTGCAAGGATACCCCCAGCATCAAAACTACTGAGTTGTTCTCGCAGCAAGCGACCCAACCCACCCGCACCAACGAGGCCGACAACGATCGTTTCGCGCAAGCAAACTTCCCAACGGTAGAGGATGTAGGCGAGGAAGCGCGGCAGAATGGTCGGCAGTATCCCATAGATAAAAACCGATCCAGGGGGCGCTCCGGCAGCGCTGAGGGCTGTTAAGGGAGGTTGAGGTAGGTTTTCGACCCCTTCTGCCATGAGGCGGCCTAAAATGCCGAGATTGTGCAATCCGAGCGCGATCGCGCCGGGGAGAATGCCGGGGAAGAAGAGAAAGAGTACGATCAAGGCCCAAATTGGCGCGGGAATTGCGCGGCACAGCAGTAAAAATAAGCGAGTGGGGAGGAACAGAAAGCTGGGTTTGTTGGGGTGGCGAGCAGCGGGAAAAGAGAGCAAGATTCCACCAATTCCAGCAAAGGCGATCGCAAGGACGGACATGGAGAGGGTTTGTCCCGAAAGTTGCAGGAGTTGGGAGAAGGGAATTCCCTCCCACTGGCGTTGGGAAAGGTGATGGAAAGCATCTTGGCAAAACTGCCAAAGTTTAGGCGATCGCAACTGACTCCAGTCAGGATGCACAACCCAAAAACAAACGGGAACCAAGACCGCGATCGCCGCGCTAGCCAATTGGAGAGGAGTGGGGAACTGAAAGTTAAAAGGGTCTCGCACCCATCCTAGCGATCGCATCTTAAACCCGTTCCCCAACCGAAGGTTTCTCCGGGTCTGTCCGACGCTCTTCCCCCCTCCCTGGTTGAGGTCTAAGCGGTTGGCACAACCCAGGCGATCGCGGTACCAAGCACTGACAAAATCCACTGTCCCGTTGAGAAGAAGCAGGGCATAGAAAAATGTCCACAGTTGTTGGTAGCGCAGGGATTGCAGGCTGAGGAACATTTCGTGGCCCAATCCCCCCGCACCGATAACACCCAAGACGGCGGCCGAGCGAATGGAACACTCAAACCTGTAGAAACTGTAGGAGAGGAGGTTGAGGAATGCTTGAGGAATCAGGGTATAGAGGAAAGCCGTTGCGGGAGAAACGCCGCTGTTGAGGAGGGCGAGAAGGGATTGGCGAGGGGTTTCATCGAGGATTTCTGAAAAGACCTTGGCCACAACCGCACCAAAACCAATCGCGATCGCGAGGATAGCTGCCAGGGGATCGAGGCCCCAGATGTTGACAAACAAGAGTCCCCAGAGAATTTCGTGAACCGCTCTAGGAACGGCGAGCAAGGCGCGGAATGCCCACCAGCAGCCACCAGGCGATCGCCGCAAAATTGCCCGCCACCATACCTCTGAGGCGAAAATTCCCGCGATCGTGCCGAAGATAACGCTTAAAAAGGTTCCGCAAACCGCATAGGCCAGGGTGGTGAGGGTTGCCTCTAAGGTCAAGCGCAGGAAGTCGGGACTGAGATCGGGTTGAAAGGCCGCTCGCAGAAACCGCAGCAGCAGCGGCCAGCCCCCAGGGTTGAAAATATCGCCCGTCAAAATTCCAGCTTGACCGAGAGAGAGCGCGATCGCGCCGATCGAGACAAGTCCCCACCACAGGGGGCGGTTGAGCAAGAATAGGCGAGTCGGGAGTCGGGACAAGAAGTAACGATGGAGTAAGGGTTGAAGCTTCTACGTTCGCATTAGGCGTAAGTCCTAAATTAGAGCGGACGAGAACCCGCCGGACATTCAATCTCCGACCCCTCCGACAACTTGAGGACGGTAGGGGGTTCTTGAGAGGGTTCGACCGTTTCGCAGATTTGCGCGAACGTTAGCCAATCTTGGTTTTCCGATCGGGCCGCCACAACTCCCGTATAGCTTTTCAACCCCTCTTGTCGGGCCCGCGCAACCGCGATCGCGTGGTTCGCGCCTTCCTCCTGAGGAATAATTTCGTAGCGATAAGACTCGGTTTCCGTACGAATGCCAATCCCCAAATCTTCAATGTTTGTGGCAAATTTTTCCTCTTCCAGGTAATAGGCCTGTTGCGCTCGGTTCATACTCCCTACCGTTTGTTTAGCAGCTCGCTGGAGGGGTTCGAGTTCGGCTTGTCGCACATCCGAGAGCGTGCGGTAAGCTTTGCTAAAATCAGCATTCTTCGCCTGCTGCCAATTCGATCCCACAAAGTTTGTGCCGTAGAGTCGAGCGCCCTCTAAATTTGTATTATCGAGGTTCGCATCATTCAGTTGGGCGTAAGTCAAACAAGCATTGCTCAAATTCGCGCTGCTGAGATTGGCGTTGGTGAGGTTGGCCCCCACTAAGACAGTGCGGCTGAGATTCGTACCGCTGAGATTCGCTCCCTCAAAATTCGCGCGGGCCAAACCCACCTCATTCGCTTCATCTAAATTCGGGGGGCGCTCGTCGCCGCAAAAAGCAAAGGCAAAGAACATCGCGAAATTCGGCCCGCCCCACATCAACAGATCGGGGTCCATCGAATAGTTAAATTCAATCCCGCTGAGATTGGCCCCGTTGAGATTTGCCCCGCTCAGATCGACCCCTTGGAAATCAATGCCAACTAAGTTCGTGCGACGCAGGTTAACCCCTTGCAACTTGGCCCCGCTAAAATCGACATCCTCGAATGACACTTCCCGGAAATAGGCATTGGTCAAGTCAGTTTGACTCAAGTCTGTATTATCGAGGGTGGCTTGGTACAAATAGGCTCGGCGGAGCGTTGCGCCGCTGAGATCGGCATCGGTGAGATTGGCAGAACCCAAGTTTGCCCCGTTGAGGTTAGCCCCTTGGAGGTTAGCATTCACCAAATTTGCACCAAAAAGATTGGCATCTTCCAGGTTAGCTCCCCGCAAGTCGCAGTTCGGACATTGATTGGTTTCTCGCAAACGTTCAACGTGTTGGGAATTAGCTGCTAGGGCGGTAGAGGCGAAGCAGAGGGGGGCTGAGAGTAAGGTGGTTAGGAAAATGATGGTCTTCATCGTCAGGTAAGAATGAGTAGGTTGGTGCGACGGAAGGGGAAGGAATTTGCTACAAATCATCAATTTATAATCTGGGCGTTGCTGAATCAAGATATGAAACGAGAGGGAACAGGAAGATCGTGAAAGAAACTTTTCTTCAAGATTCAGAATTTGAAGCCCTTGCTACTTCAAACTTGATTGAGGTGCTAAGGCAACCTCTTATTTTACGAAAAGGAAGAGCTTTATTTGAACTTGCTCGACGCTCTAGCGAAAATAATGATTTACTTGAAATAGTTGTAAAGGAAATGAACGATCCCAAGAATAAATCCCCTAGAACAGTTGGAATCGTTTCTATTTCCTTTCTTGGAATCGCAGGTCTTCTGCACTCTAGCAGTGAGTACAGTAAAAAGACTGCGACAGAACTCATTGATAGTTGGGTAGAACCTGACCGAAGTAGCCTCGTTGAATTTTTAGACAGTCTTTCATCGTAGCCTTAGTGACATCCTCCCGACGCTGATGCTACGCATACAGCGCGGGCTTCTCAGTGACCCCTGGTATCCCATCGGGCGTTTCCTGAGCTTTAAGGACGGGATGACCCACCGCCCTGTATTTGATATTAATCGCTGCATTGTGGTCACGATCTAGCTCCAATCCACAATGAGGGCAGGAATGCCATCTATCCCGGATTTCTTTTGGAACCTTCTGTCCGCAGCCAGAGCAATTCTGAGTTGTACCGTTGGGATTCACAGCAATTGTCATCAATCCAGCATTTGCAGCTTTGAGTGAGAGAATTTGCAGGAATTGACCCCATCCAGCATCATGAGCAGACTTTGCCATGCGAGTTCTGGCAATGCCCTTGATATTGAGCGCTTCATGCCCAATATGCTTTCCTTTGTTCAACAGCTTTTTAGCTGTCTTGTAATGAAAATCTTTGCGCTGATTAGCAACTTTTTGATGCGCCTTGGCAATTCGCTTGACTGCCTTCTTGCGACGATTTGATAAAAAATCCGCTAAAATAGCCGTAGTATAGTCACAGAAGTCTTTTCCTCCTAATGTTGCCATGCCCAAACGTCTAAGCCTGGAACCTCATCTCAGCGTCGAGGAACTCAAACAGCGCTACCTTCAAGCAAGTGGCACCATTGAAGCAC
>Ga0207422_1000703_pt1 | contig 93331 bp, 79 predicted proteins | sample MarCyaLeptolynsp_FD_187757 | JGI IMG/M metagenome (GOLD analysis project Ga0207422, IMG submission 187757) | Marine cyanobacterial communities from Panama - species 1 Leptolyngbya sp. (SPAdes) | ecosystem: Environmental > Aquatic > Marine > Unclassified | place: Panama: Panama City | collected...
CCCCGCCGCATACGGACGGTCGGGAAATCCCAGGCGCACAGCCGCCGCCTCGGCCCCGGCCCGCCGCACGCGCTCGGTCCACTCGTCATCGTTCACGGCCGCGAGCGCGATGCCGGCGCGACGCATCGCCGCCAGCAAGCGGACCATCGAAACCGGGCGCGCACCGGCCAGGTGATACACCGCCGGCTCGGCGCGGGCGGCCAGATGAACCAGCGCGCGCGCCGCATCGTCAGCCGGCGTGGCGTCAAACGCGAGCGCCGGGTCGACGTCGCGCGGCGCACATCCGAGATTGGCAAGCCCCCGAATGATCATGGACAGCCAGTGAGAGCGCGGCAAGCTCGGACGCGTCCGGTCGCCGACCAGCAACCCCAGGCGATACGACGATGCCGGCCATAGGCAATCGGCCACCAGCGCTTCGGCCACCCACTTGCTTTGCCCGTACCCGCCGTAGACCCGGCGGGTCTCGCTCAGGTCGTCGTCCTCGCGAGCGACGCCGGCGTTGCGGTCGGTCGATACGAACACCGACAGGGTCGAGGCGTAGTGCAAAACCTTGGGCCGCCCGGCCGCCGCGAGCTCCAGGGCGGTGCGCACGGCCAGCACGTTGGCCGCCCGCAGCTCGCGGTATGGCCAGGCCAGATTGACGACGGCCGCCAGGTGAACCACGGCGTCGACCGAGTCGGCGAGCCCGGCCCAGTCGTCGGGCGGCAGGCCGAATCCCGGCGCGGCGATGTCGCCGGGGACCGCGGCGACTCGCTCCGGTGCCTCGCCCGCGGCCGGACAGTGCCGGCGCAGCCGGGCCCGGGCGGTCTCGTCCCGCGGATGAACCAGGCAGGTCACCCGCGCCGCGGTGGTCCGCACGAGCTCGGCAACCACTCGCCGGCCGAGAAAACCGGTTGCTCCGGTGACCAGCACGTGGCGCCAGGGCGCGGCCCGCGGCGCATCGGCCGGTCGCGGCAGGGCGAGGGACAGCTGCCGGACCTCGCGCCGCAGTTGATCGACGGACCGCTCTTCACCGAGATCCGAAACCGCCAGCTGTTTCGCCAGGGCCGCGACCGTCGGCGAATCCGCCAGGGCCTGAGGGCCCAGGGCCACGCCGTCCACGGCGGCCGCGGCCAGCACCTCGACCACGGCGAGAGAGTCGCCGCCCAGGGCAAAGAAGTCGTCGTCGGCGCCGACCGCATCAACCCCCAGCACCGCACAAAACCACCGGGCGACGCGACGCTCGGACGCGCCGGTCGGAGCGCGCCCCCGCGGGCGGTGCTCGGTGCACCGCAGTTTGCTCACCGCCCGCATATCCACCTTGCCCGACGGCGTGCGCGGCAGCCGCTCGACCCGCTGCACGCGCACCGGGACCATCCAGTGGGGCACGCGAAGGCGCGCATGCGACCGCAGCTCCTCGGCCGAGGCCGTCCCCTCGACGAACGCAACCAGGCCCCGCCGGCGCCCGGGCGCCAGCACTCGACTGGCGACCGCGACCGCATCAACCCCGGGGTGCGAGGCGAGCGCCGCCTCCACCTCTTCCGGCGCGACGAGCATGCCGCGCACCTTGCACTGTCGGTCGAGACGCCCGACGAACTCGCAATCGTCGCCGCGACGCACCACCCGATCCCCGGTGCGGTACCAGCGCTGGCCCCGGTCGTCCGTCGCAAACCGGCGCGCCGTCATCTCCGGGTCACCGAGGTAGCCGCGCGCGAGCTGTCGTCCGCCGATCCACAGCTCGCCGGCCGCGCCGTCGGCAACGTCCAGCCCACCGCTGTCCACGACCCGGTAGCGCACCCCGGCCAGCGGTCGGCCCAGCAGAGGCCGCGACCACCGCGACGTGCACCGAACCAGGCTCGTGCACACCGTGGCCTCGGTCGGTCCGTAGACGTTGATCAAGTTCACGCATCGAGCCCAGCGACGCGCCGTGTCGGCGTCACACACCTCGCCGCCGACCACCACCGTGTCCAGGCACGGCGGCGCGCGCTCGGGCTCCAGGGTCGCAAGCACCGCCGGCGGCATGTCGACGTAGGAGATCGAACGCTCTTCGAGAACTTGCAGAAGCCCGTCGGTGCGCCGCCACCGGTCCGCGTCTTCCAGACACAGGGTCGCACCGGCCAGCAGCGCCGTCCCGACATCGGAGACCGACGCGTCGAAGGACGGCGACAGCATCCATAGGCTGCGCGATCGCGGTTCGAGTCCAAAGGCCTCGATCTGCTGATCGAGCATGGGCACGAGCCCCCGGTGGTCGACGGCCACGCCCTTGGGCGCCCCGCTGGTTCCCGACGTAAAGATCACGTAGGCGAGACTCGCGGGCGCGCACTCGGCCGGTGGCGCCTCGGCATCTCCGACCTCCTCGAGCGCCATCGAGTCGAGGGTGAGCGCGTCGTCGCCCCGGGCGCTCACCACGGCAAGTCGGCAGCCCGAGCGTTCGATCGCAGCGCGGCGGCGCTGGGCGGGCTGCGACGAATCCAGGGGCATCCAGGCCGCTCCCGCCCACCAGGCGCCGAGCATGCCCGCGATCCAGCCCGGCGATTTGTCGATCGCCAGTCCCACCACGTCGTCACGGCCAAGCCCCCGGGCGGCAATGGCGGCGCCCACCCGGGACGCCTGGCGCACGAGGGCCCGGTACGTCATCACCGGTTGGCCCGCCTGCTCGACGGCGATGGCGTCGGGCTGGCGCCGGGCAATGGCGCAAAGCCGGGTGACGAAGTCGGCGGTCACGGCCTCGCCGCTCGCGTGTAGTCGACCAGCGCCGACCCGCGCGATCGATTGTCGACGTTGGGAGCACCGAGCCCCCCGCGGCTGTCGGCGAGCGACACCACGCGAAAGTCGAGGCTGTAGCGCGTCTGGCCGAGGGACTGCGGCCGGGTTTGGTGAAAGTGCGCGCCCGAGAAGAGCAGGTTGTCGCCCCGGCGGCAGGCAAACGCCAGCGCCCGCCCCGGACTCGGCCGCCCGACGACCCCCGGGTACCGCGCGGTCAGTCCGGCGTCTCGCTGCTGCCACCCGATCTTGAGCTCCCAGCCGTCGCGCACCCAGTCGCGGTAGTCAAACACCTCGGAGTCGTTGTCGATCGGGCGCTCGAACGCGTCGGGATAGAGCCAGAACGTCTCGGCCTCGCCGAGGTCGTGCAGGGGAATCCACCAGGTCACCACCGCCGCCGGATGCGCGTACCAGGTGTCGCGGTGCGGGTAGTACACCGACCGGGCCCGCGGGTTCTCGTGACCGCGGTGGGCAACGACCCGCAGGCGAATCGGGTCGAAGGCGAATGGGCCGTCGGCAAAGCCGAGGTCGTCGACAACGGCTTCGACCACGGCGTGCCAGGCCGGGTCGCAAAACAAGGCGCGGCGCACCCGGCCGATGCGCTCGAAGAACGCCGCCTCGTCGAGCTCGCGATGGGCAGCCCGGATATCCGAGACCGCGAGTTCCGCGGCGAGCACCTCGTTGGCCGCCGCCACCGCCCGTCGCGACGCCTCGGTCGGCGCCAACAAGAAGATATCGCCGCCGTACAGTGCCGAGCGAAGCCCGGCCCGGGTGGCCGGCGCTTGACCGCGAATTGCGCGAGGGCCCTGTGCCCCGACCGAGGCCGACTCGCTCACCCTCGCCTCCGCCCCACCGCGATGCAGCGCGGGCTGTCGAGGTCCAGAGGATCGCCGGCAGTGCTGCCGTAGAGCGCTAGTTCGTCGAAACCCGCCTCTTCGAACAAACCGAGCAGCGCGTGCGGTAGGTACAGCCGCACCGAGCTTCGGCGCACCACGGTCTCGCCCCCGGGCACAAAGTAGGTCCACACCTTGCGCATCATGCCCGCCTCGAGATCGACCCGGCTTTCGCGCACCAGCACCACCTCGCCGGCCGGGGTGCTCCGACGCACGACCCAGTCGCGTTGAAACCCGCGCAGCACGCCGGCCAGGTTCATGGTGTCGAGAGCAAACCGCGCCCCGGGTCGCAGGGAGTCGCGGGCGCGCAGCAGCATCTGCAGGTTTTCGCGGTCGTCGGGCGAATAGCCAAAGCTCGTCCACCAGTTAAAGCCCCCGTCGCAGGGCTCCTCGGTGGCGAACTGCCCGGCGTCGGCGGCGTAGAACCGCGCGCGGCCACCGGCGTCGGAGGCGGCGGGGTCGGTGCCCGCATCGGCGGCGGCCTCGGAAGCTCGCTCGACGTAGCGCGCGGCCTGGTCGACGCCCACCACGTCGTACCCCCGCCGGGCCATCGGCACCGCCAGACTGCCGATTCCACAGCACTGGTCGAACACGCGCTGCCCCGGCGCCACCTGCAAGACCCCCTCGAGGAATTCGATGGTTTGCGCGGTTTGCCCCGGGTCGGCGCGCTCGAGCAGCATGTCCGCCAACAGATCGTCGTACAGCGTCCCCCACCAGGCCGATTGAGTCACGTCCCCACCTCCATGCGAAACTGTCGATGCAAAACCGCCGTGCACAGCGCGATCATGACGGCGGGCTCGGCCGCCGCCTGCTGCGACCGCTCGAGGGACGGCAGCCCGTCGAGCAAGTCATTGACCCGGCGCCGATCGAAAAACGGCAGGTCCGCCGCCAGCGTGTCGCGCACGAAGGCCTCGACGCGCCCGGTGGAAAACGCCGTGATGGGCGGCGCCAAAAACGGGTGTTTGCGACGCCGCGCGATCGCGTCGGGAAGCAAAGGCGTCACGGCCTCGCGCAGCAGCCACTTTTCAACGCCGGCCCGCACCAGCAAATCGACGGGCAGGCGCCGGGTCTGCTCGAACAGCCGGTGGTCGAGAAACGCCGGTCGGCCCTCGATGGACGAGGCCATCTCGGTCCCGTCGCCCAGCGTGCGCACGATGTAGCCGGTCATGGCCAGGCGGCTCCACAGGTACGCCGAGCGAATCACCGGCGGGCGCCCCGCGAGCTGGCCGGACACGTCGATACCGGCCAGCAGATCGCCCCACACGTCCCGGCGCTCCACGTGGGCGCGGGCGTCGTCGGACAGCAGGGCGCCAACACGCCGACCGAGCAGAGCCTTGGCCTCGAACCACGTGGGCACGGCCCCGAGAGTTCGCCGTACGCCGGGCAGTTCGATCTGGCCATCGGGCATCATCACGCCGCGGCAGGCTCCCGTGTCCCGGTGCAGAGCGGCACGCCAGACAGAGGCCTGCGCGGCCGGGCTATCGCGCAAGACGTCCTCGACGAGGTGCGGATAGCCCAGCAGTGCCTCGTCGGCGCCCTCTCCCGTGAGCACGACCTTGATACCGGCGCGCGCCACCGCCCGGGCGAGCAGGAACTTGGCGGCAAACTGCCCGTTGATGCCCACGCCCTCGGCGCACCGAACCGCCTCGGGGAGCGATTCGACGAGCGCGTCCTGGTCGACAGGGACCGGCTCGAGAGTGGCGCCTATATGGTCGGCGACGCAGCGCGCGTGGTCGAGCTCGTCGTAAGGCGCGTGGCCGAAGCTCACGGCAAAGCAGCGCGGGCGCGTCGCCGACCGGCGGGCCGCCAGCGCGGCGATCGCCGCCGAATCGAGGCCGCCGCTCAGGTAGAAGCCGATCGGCACGTCCGCGCGCAGCCGAACGTCGACGGCGTCGTCGAGGGCCGCGAGCAACGCGTCGCGACGCTCCTCGGCGTCGGTCGGGTCGGCGGAGCCCTCCAGAGGATAGTCCAGGTCCCAGTAGCGAACCACGCGGACGTCGCCCTCCTCGGCGACCAGCATGTGTCCGGGGGCAACGGCGTGCACGCCGTCAAACAGCGTTCGGTCGGGCGGCAGGTACTGATGGGTCGCAACGTGGGCGAAGGAGCGCCGATCCCAGCGCGCGGTCACGCCCAGGGCGAACAGCGCCTTGGCCTCCGATGCCACCAGCAGTTGACCGTCGCGAACCGTCCACACCAGCGGCTTGATCCCGAACCGATCGCGGGCGGCCACCAGCCGCCGACGACGCCGGTCCCAGAGCGCAAACGCGAACTCGCCGCGCAGCTCGTCGACCGTGGCCCGGGCGTCGCCGCGCTCCTCGTACAGGTGCACGAGCACCTCGCTGTCGCTGCCGGTCGCAAAGGCGTGGCCGCGCGACTGCAGCTCGGCGCGCTGGGCCTCGAACCCGTAGAACTCGCCGTTGACCGTGGCCACCACGGCGCCGTCTTCGCTCGCCAGCGGCTGCGCGCCGCGGGCCAGATCCACAATGGCTAGGCGAACGTGGCCAAGGGCCGCGGCGCCGGTTGGGTCGGTCCAGACTCCCCGGCCGTCGGGCCCCCGATGCTGCAGAGCGGCGAGGGCCGGCTGCAGATCGACGGGCCGGCTCGCCCCGTCGAGGGACACGGCCGCAACCACGCCGCACATCAATCCCCTCCCGACGCCGACGCCGGCGCCGGCGCGAAAAAGCACTTGGTGCGCTCGGAGCGCGCGTCGGCAAACGCCCGGTCGAAGTCGCGCAGCCCGTACGAGGCGCCGAACAAATCGTTCACCTCGAAGCCGTCGGCGAGCCACTCGAGAGCCTGGGCAAAGTCGCCGTAGTGCACGGCTCGCAGCGCTATCTCGCGGCGCACAGCCAGGTTCACGTCGATGGCCACCGGGGCGGCCGGGCGACTGCGAAGAACCAGCGTGCCGCCCGGACGCACCGCGGTCAGCAGCCCATCGAGCACCTCGGCGGTGGCACCGGTTTCGATTCCCCGGTCGAAGGCGCCGGCGTCCGGCGCGCCGCCGACCCGGGGGTTCCACACCACCAGCCGTTCACAGCCCGCGCGCCGCAAGACCCGTTCGACCACGGTCGCGATGCGGTTGCCGCCGGCGAGCAGCACGCGCTCGGTCGGCTCGAGCCCCGCGCCCAGCACCGCGAGCGCGGCGCACAGCGGCTCGGCAAAGGCGGCGACGCGCAGATCGAGGGCGTCGGGCACCGCGAACACGCAGCGGTCGGGCACCGACACCCACTCGGCGAACGCCCCGTCGCGATCGATGCCCAGCATGGTCGCGTGCGGACAGCGCGTCCCTTCGCCGGCGGCGCACGTAGGGCACTCGCCGCAGCCAATCCAGGGCATGGCGGCGACGCGTTGTCCGACCCGAAAGCGCGCGGCGGGACCGACCTCGGCCACCACGCCCGCGAACTCGTGACCGAGCACGCGGGGCTCGCGCACCGGAATGCGGCCTTGCGCGACATAGAGATCGGTTCGACACACGCCCGCGTGGGCGACCGCTACGATCACGTCGTCGGGCCGCGAAACCCTCGGCCGGGCAACCGAGCCGAGGCGAACGCCGCCATCGGCGCGAATCACCGCGCGCACAGACACCTCCGCCGCCACCCGATGGTCGCGCCGCGCATCACGCGCCGTCCCGCAACGCGCGGCGCGCCTTCATCAGCGCAAAGCCAAGCAGGTTCTTTCCCCGCCACTCGCGCGGATTCGACGCGGCCGGATTGTTCTTGCCCATGCCGATCCCCCAGATGCGATCGCGCGGGCTCGCCTCGACGAGTACCCGCTCCCCCGTACCCACCAGGTAATCACGAAGGCGCGCGTCTGCGGAGAACTTGGCGACGTTGCCGGCGACGACGATGTCGAAGCAGGCAGCGGTCCAGGCCTCGTGATCGAAGTGGCGCACCTTGCGCCCCAGTTTTTTGGCCTCGGCCGGGGACCCTGCGGACAGGATCTGCTCGAGCATTTCGTCGTCGCCAAACAGCCGCGCCTTGCCGGCCATCATGTAGTGCTCGGCCGTGGCGTAGCGGACGCCGTCGGCCTCGAAAGGCGACGGGTACCACTGGCTGAGGCAGGCCGCCGAGACCACGTCGAGGTCGCGCTCGGTGTGGCCCCAAAAGAACACGTACTTGAACGTCTGGCCGGCGTCGCCGGCCGCGATCAGCGCCTCTCGAGACAAAATGAGTTCGGTACCAGTCATTGTTTTCTATCAGTTAGGAGTTTCGCTTGCCTTAGATGCGTATAGCATATATGTAATACGCATAATACAGAAAAGAGATCTGTCGATGTACCTAGACCGCAAACAAGCGGCGGCCCTGGGCCGCGAAACCCTCGAGATCGTACGGCGCGGCCGCTACGACGGCCCCGCCGGCGGTGTCGATCTGCAGCCATCGATCGACCGCGCCATCGCCGAAACCGCCGACTACCGCTTCGACTCATCCATACCCGACGTCGACCGACCGTCTGACCAGGTGGCGACGCAGTTTTGGGTCGCGAACGAGACCTCCCTGGCCCGGGCGCGCGCCCTGGCCGAGGCGGGACAACGCCCGATGGTTCTCAACTTCGCCTCGGCCAAAAACCCCGGCGGTGGCTTTCTCAGCGGCGCGCGCGCCCAGGAAGAGTCACTGGCCTGCCGCTCGGCCCTGATCGCCTGCCTCGAAGGCCGCCCGATGTACGAGTTCCACCGCCAGCGACGCGACCCGCTGTACACATCCTGGGCGATGTACTCGCCGGACGTGCCGGTGTTTCGCGACGACGCCGGGTCGCTTCTGCCCGCGCCGTATGCTTGCTCGTTCATCACCGCCCCCGCCCCGAACGCAAAAGTCGTGCTGCAGCGAGCGCCGGAGCGAGCCGGCGAGGTGGCGTCCGCCATGCGCGAGCGCGTCGACCGGGTGCTGGCAATCGCCGCTGCCCACGGCGAGCGCGACCTGGTGCTGGGCGCCTGGGGCTGCGGCGTCTTCGGCAACAACACGCGCGACGTTGCCGAGATGTTCGCCGACGCGCTCAGCGGGCGCTTCGCCGCCGTGTTTCACAGCGTGTCGTTCGCGGTTCTCGACTCGTCGCAAAGCCGCAAGTTCATCGGCCCCTTCGAAGAGCGCTTCGGAGCGGCCGCATGAGCGATGCCCCCCGCGACCAAACCGAGGACCAGTTTCTCGAAACCTACGACGTCACGGCCTTCGAACGGCCGTCGGTCGCCGTCGACGTCGTCATCCTCGGGGCCTTCGACAAGGCGCTCCACGCCATCGTCGTCAAGCGGGTCGAACACCCGGACCGCGGCAAGTGGGCCCTGCCCGGCGGCTTCGTGCGCATGGACGAGTCGCTCGATGCGGCCGCGACGCGCGTGCTGGCGACCAAGGCCGGACTCGACCGGGTGTTTCTCGAGCAGCTGTACACCTTCGGCGACCCGGGGCGCGATCCGCGTACCCGGGTCATCGCGGTCGGCTACTACGCGCTCGTCGACGAAGCGCGCTTTCGCGCCATCGATACGTCCGACAAGCACGTCGCGGCGGCGCGCATCGACGTGCCGTGGGGCGGCGAAACCGGCGGCCCCGTGACCTGCCGCGCCGCATCCGCCGCGTCCACCGAGGAGCTGCCCCTCGCCTTCGACCACGAAGACATTCTCGGCCTCGCGGTCCGGCGCGTGCGCGGCAAGATCAACTACGCGCCCATCGGATTTCAGCTGCTGCCCGATCAGTTCACCCTGCGGGCCCTGCAGGACGTTCACGAGACGGTGCTCGGCCTCGAAGTGAACAAGGACTCGTTTCGGCGGCGCATGCTCGCGAGCGGCACCCTCGAGGCCACTGGCGAACGCCAGCGCGATGTCGGCCACCGCCCCGCCGAGCTCTACCGATTCGTTCGCCGGTCCGCCGTGTAGGAGCCCCCGTCCATGCACGAAATCAAGCCGCCCTCGCCCATCGCCATCCCGCCGGGACACGCCAGCGTATTTTTGGCCGGGTCCATCGAGATGGGCCGCGCCGACGACTGGCAATCGACACTCAGCAACGCGCTGACCGAAACCGTCAACCTCACCCTTCTCAACCCGAGACGCGAAGACTGGGACGCATCGTGGAAACAGTCCCTCGACTTCGCCCCGTTTCGCCAGCAGGTCGAGTGGGAACTCGACGGCCTCGAACGCGCCGACGTCATCGCCATGATGCTGCTGCCGGATACCCGGGCCCCGATCAGCCTGCTCGAGCTCGGCCTGTTTGCGCGCTCGGCAAAGTGCATCGTGTGCTGTCCCGAGGGCTACTGGCGAAAAGGCAACGTCGACGTGGTTTGCGCCCGCTTCGGCATCGAGCAAGTCGGTAGCCTGGACGCCCTGGCCCGCGCCATCGAGCGGCGGGTGGCCGCGGTCGGGCACCGGTAGCGCACCGGCGCCGGGGAGGCCAGCGAGGACGACCCGGCGCTACCCGTTCGCTGCCGCGGGCATACTCACGCCGGTAAGCTCTTCTGACAGCTCCCACAATCGCGTCGCCGCGGCACCGTCGGTGCTGACCTTGGACGGCTTGTTGCGCGTCGGATAGCCGCGCAGCGTTCCCAGGCCGTCGGGACCGTAGTAGCCGCCGCCTTCGGCCTCCGGCGCCACCGCCGCGTACAGGGTCGGCAGCGCTCCCTGCCAGCTTTGCATGCCAAACAGCGGGTTCAAGAAGCGAATCAGCGGACTCGTCTTCTGCAGGTTGGTCGCCGTCCAGCCGGGATGGCACGCAGTGGCAATGGTATCGGCGCCGACTTCCTCGAGCCGGCGCTGAAGCTCGAGGGTGAACAGCATGTTGGCCACCTTGCTGGCCCCGTACGAACCCATCCGGTGGAACGACCTGTCCGTCCACTGCAAATCCTCGGGATCGAACTTGCCGAAGTTCTGGGCCGAGCTCGACACGTTGACCACGCGGGCACCGGGCGTGCGAACGAGCAGCGGCAGCAGCCGCATGGTGAGCGCAAAGTGCCCCAGGTGGTTAGTACCGATCTGCAGCTCGAAGCCGTCGGCGGTTTCCTCGCGCCGCTTCGGCATCATGACGCCCGCGTTGTTGATCAACAGGTCGAGGCGATCGAAGCGCTGCGAAAACTCGTCGGCGAAGCGCTGCACCGACGCCAGACTCGCCAGGTCCAGCAGCAGCAGCTCTACGTCGCCCCCGGCAACCCCGTCGCGAATGGCCGCGACCGCCGCGCCGCCGCGTTCGGCGTTGCGACTCGCCACGATAACCCGCGCGTTCTTGGCAGCCAGGGCCTTGGCCGCCTCGAAACCGATGCCGCTGTTGGCTCCGGTAACGATGGCAACCCGGCCACGCTGGTCTTCCATGCTTTCCACTGTCCACCGCTTCTTGCTCATGTCGTCTCCTTGTCGGCGCGGCCACGTGCCCGCCACTGTCAAGCTACGCGCGGCCCGGCGGCCCGACACTCGCGAATCGCGACAAGGCTAATTCGAATCGCGACAGCTACGACACCGCCCCGAAACCGTTTAAATACAAACACATGAACGACACAGGCACACACCCTGGCGCGTTTCGTTGGCCTCCTGGCGCACTTTGCAAGTCGGCATCGATGCCACTGACGCTACGCTGCAGAGGCCATGACGGTGTCCAACAAGCCCTTCAACCTGTCGTCGAGCTGGCGCCTGGTGCTGCACGACATCGGCGTGAGCATTGCCAACGTCCTTCGCCGATCGGACCTGCCGGCCGACCTGTTCGCCCGCGAGCGCTGCAGCCTAACGTCGGACGAGTACTTTCGCCTGTGGAACGCCATTGCCGCCGAAAGCAACGACCCGCTCGTCAGCCTGCGCATCGGTTCGAGCGTGTCGGTGGAGGCCTTCGACGCGCCGCTGTTCGCGGCCACGTGCAGTGCCGACCTCAACGCAGCCCTCGCCCGCATCTCGCAGTACAAGCGGCTGATGGCCCCCATGGCCCTGGGCGTCGCGGTCACCGACCACGACACCACGCTGCGCATTGAGTTCTTGGACAAGACGGCGACGCCGCCCGAAGCGCTTTTGCTGCTCGAGCTGGTCTTCTTCGTCCAGCTCGCGCGCATCGGCACGCGGCAGCAGGTCCGTCCGCTCGAGGTCCTGTGCCCCGTGGTGCCAAAGCAGCGCCGCGAGTACACCCAGTACTTCGGAACCCCGGTCCGCCGCGGCGACGTGCCCACCCTGCGCTTTTCCGCCGCCGACGCGTCCCGCCCGTTCCTGACCGCCAACGAAGGCATGTGGCGGTTCTTCGAAAAAGATCTCAAGCGGCGGCTGGCCGATCTGGACCAGGCTGCCTCGGTCGAAGAGCGGGTGCGCGCCGCACTGCTCGAGCTACTGCCCGGCGGGGGCGCCACCATCGACAGCGTGGCCAAAAAGCTCGGCACCAGCGGCCGCACGCTCCAGCGGCGGCTCAAGGCCGAGAGCCTGAGCTTTCAGAACGTCCTCGACCACACCCGCGAAGCCCTGGCCCGCCACTACCTCAAAACATCGGCCATGACCGGCGCCGAGATTTCGTTTCTGCTCGGCTACGAGGACCCCAACTCGTTCGTGCGCGCGTTTAGTCAGTGGACCGGGACCACGCCCGAGCGCGCACGCCGCGACCTGGCCGACGCCCACTAGAGCGCCGGCTGCCCGACGGCGCGCGGCCTCACGGTTCGCGAGGCAGGTCGCCGCGCGAGCCCCACTCGGCCCAGCTGCCGTCGTACAACCGAACGTCGGTAAACCCGAGCTGGCGCAAGACCACGTACGACACCGAGGCCCGCGATCCGGTCTGGCAGTAGGCGGCCACGGTCGTGGCCCGATCCAGCCCGTCGTAGAGAGGCTCGAGGTCGACGTCGGCCAAGAGCGCGCCGCCGGCGACGTTGCGGGTCCAGTCCACGCTTCGCGCCCCGGGGATTCGGCCTCCGGCGAACTCCGCCGAGGAACGAGCATCGACCAGATTGAGCGTGTCGTCCGTCAAGCGCGCCTCGATGAACGCGGCGTCGACGCGCCGGGTTTCTACCACTGCGTCGATCGCATAGTTCGAAGGCGACGCCTCGAAGTCGCCGCTCTCGGTGGCGCCGGCGGCCGCGCGCCAGGCGCCGAGGCCGCCGTCGAGCAGGGCCACGCGCTCGTGGCCAAAGTATTCGAGAGTCCACACCAGGCGCGCCGGTCCCGTGCCCGTGTCGTCGCCGTACACCACGATGGCGACGTCGCGGCGCAATCCCGCCGCCTGAAACGCTGCCTCGGCAGCGTCGGCAGCGACCACCTGGCCGCCCACGCCATCGACGGTCGTGCGCAGGGCTCCCGGGTCGACGACCAGCGCCCCCGCAATCCGTTCGGTCGCGTGCGCTCCCGCCCCGCGAGCGTCCACCACCTGAACCCCGGGGTCGTCGAGGCGCTCGAGCAGCCAGCTCGCCCCCACGACGATGTCGGCGTCGCCGCACAGCGGCACGTCGCCGCAGGCGGGATCATCACCGCGACCGCCGTCGTCGCCGTCGCCGTCACCGTCCCCGGTGCCGGTCGTGGTTGTCGCCGCCGTCGTCGTCGAGTCGGTGGCGCCCGGCTGGTCAGAATCGGAATCGCCGCAGGCCCCGACAACCAGGGCGAAAGCAACAGCGAAGGCAAAAACAGAAACGCACCGGAGTTCGCGCGAGGCCATCTCACGAGCGTACCCGAATCGCCGCGAACACCGTCGGGATGACATCCGCGTGCCCCAACTTGGAATTCCGGCGGCTCCACTCCGACCGTACCGGCCTCGGATCGGCGTACGCCCCCGCTGGTACCTAGTGCACCGGTCTGCCCTCGAGGCGCCCCGTCTCTTCGTCGATCACCAGCACCACCCGGTTCATGCACGGCATGCAGTAGACGCGGTCGCCCGGGCGCAACTCGCGCGACGAGCGGATGACCACCTTGCAAACCGGACACAGCGCTTCGTTGGGGGCGAGCGTGTCGCCGGCCCCGCGCCAGTGGCGATAGAACTTGCGGTACTTCGCCGGCACCTCTCGAAAGCCGGTCTCTTCCAGGGTGTAGCGGCGGCGGCGACCGTCGACCGGCGCCGGTTGTTCGAGGGGATCCATCACGCTGCCAACCCCGGCCTTTCCGGGCTCTGGTAGTCGATGCCGATGCGGCCCAGTCGCACCTTGAACTCCCTGAGCACGGTGTCGCCCAGCACCGCCTCGAGCTCCGCCACCGGCGCCTGATAAAGGTCCGTGCCGTGCCAGGCACTGTCTCCGCCGCCGCCGGCCGCCGCCTCGCGGTTGGCCGCCTGGCCGACCAGAATCGCCTGGCTCGACTGCGCAAACGCGTCGGCGAAGGTCGCGAGCATGTAGTAGGACATTTCCTTTTGCATCGCCTCGATCTCCGACTTGCGCTCGGGATACTGGCGAATCAGGGCGCCGATTCGATTCTCGCCAAAGCCGACGTGCCGGCGCTCGTCGGCGATGGTGCCGAAAAGGATCTGGGCGAACGTCGGATTGATCTGGCTGTGCACGGCGGCCAGCATTTCGAACACCGTAAACGCCATGCCCTCGAGCACGATGTTCTGTCCCACCACCCCAGCGACGAAATCCTTTCGGTCGACCTTTTCCAGCAGCACCTCGGCGAACTTGACGAGGTTTGGATTGGCGTAGCGGTCGATGGTCGACTGCAGGTCGTCCCTGGCAACGCCCAGGGCGTACAGCCGGTGCGTGAAGATCTCGACGTGCCGGGCTTCATCGAGGGTCTGCGTGGCCAGAAAACGCTGGCTCGCTTCGTCCGGGGCCGCGTTCACGAGCGCCGACGAGGCCGCCAGCGCGCAGCGTTCGCCCACCACCAGCTGGACCGTGGTGCGAATGGCGTCCTCGAGCATGACCTCGTTGCCCAGAACAAGCGGCGCCTCTTTCGCGCCCGGCTCATGCCCGTACTCCGTGCCCTCCAGGTACCCCTGCGGACAGGATTCGAGCCACTGCTGGATCGAAAACTGAAATCCGTTTCCCATAAACCCACTTCAGCATCCGCAGCGAAGGAGCCTGTTGATCGCCGTCAACCTACACTTGGAAATCCGACAGTGGCCTGCGTTACGCAAACGAATCTATGTAGGTCCGCCTATGACCGGGTGAGTGTGTGGCGCCATGCAGCGACCGACGCGGCGCATGCGACGAGGTCTTCGCGGCTAGCCGCGTGAGCGACGAAGCGCCGCCACGAGCGCCCGCCCGGCGGGCGCCGCAAACCCCGCGGTCTTGCGCGGCGCAAATGCACCGACGACCAGGGCACCGATCACGAACGCGAGCACCGCGCTCGCGTCGTGGTCCGACAGCGCCCCGTTCGAGCGATGTTTGATGGTGCTTATCTCGCTGTCGATCAAGCGCCGCACGCTGCGAAACAACGACGGGCTGCGCAACGCCTCGGCGAACAAGCCCACCCAGCATCGGGCCGCGGTGATGTCGGCGCGTTCATCGAGCTTGAGGGCCCCGTCGACGTACGCGCCCACCGCGTCGCCCTCGGCCTCGTAGTGACGCAGTCGGGCGCGAAACCGACCGACCAGATCGCCCAGCAGCGACTCGAGCATGTCTTGCTTGTTGTCGAAATGGTGATGCAAAAGGCCGGGCGCGACCCCGGCCCGGTCGGCCACGGCCGCAATGGTGGCCCCGGCAAACCCGTGATCGGCCAGTTCAACGGCAAACGCGGCGAGAATTTGCGCGCGTCGGGCTTCGCGATTGCTGGGGCGTCCCATAGTTTGGTTTTATAACCAATTTACTGTTCCTACGCTGGTGATATGGAACGACTGCGCACCCGAATCGACCAATCCTGGCGACAACTGGGCGTTCGGAGGCCGCCCCGACCGGCAGATCTGCTCGCCCGCTATGCGGAGAGTCACCGCGCCTATCACACCCTCGAGCACCTAAGCGAGTGCTTTGCCTGGCTCGCCAGTGCCCACGAGCGGGCCGAGAGGCCGGCAGAGCTCGCCCTCGCCCTCGCGTACCACGACGCCGTCTACGATCCGCAGCGCACCGACAACGAACGCCGAAGCGCCGCCGCGTTCGAAGCCGACGCCGCCCGCGTGGGCCTCGCTCGCGATCCCACCCGGCGCATCGCCGCACTTATCGAGCAAACAGCAGACCACGGTATGGCCACCGGCGACGGGGCGCTGCTCAACGACATCGATCTGAGCATTCTCGGCGCCTCGCCCTACCAGTACGAGCGCTACCTTCAGCAGATTCGGCGCGAATACGCCCACGCCACCGACGAGGCGTTTCGATGCGGCCGCACCCTCGTCGTGCGCGACTTTCTCCAGCGAACCAGCATCTTCCACACGCCCCTGTTCGCCCGGCGCCTCGAGCCGCTGGCCCGACGCAACCTGTCGGCAGAGCTCGACCGGCTGCAGTCGCCGGCGACCGGAGCGACAGCGCCATGAGCTGGCTCGGCGAGTTTGTCTTCTTCTGTCTGTTAAGCCCGCTCGTCTGGTGTCTCGCACCGGGCCTTTGGTGGCGCCGGGGAGCCGGGCTTGCGCCGGCGGCCGCCGACCTGCCCCGCCGCCGGCGCGCCTGGTCCGTCCTGTCGGACCTGTATCTCGACACCGAATTCGACGACTGGCAGTACGACCGAATGGCCCGCGAGCTCGACGAAACCCGCTACACGATCAACCAGCTCGAAGCCATTCTCTACGTCGAACTCCATCCCATTCTGATCGGCAACCTGTTTTCCATGGCCGGCGAGTGGGCCGGCTTCGATCAAGCCTCGCTCGAACAACGGCTGCTTGCCCGCCCCCGGCACGACCGCAGACTCTCCGTGCTGCCGGGCAAGTGGATGGTGTCAGGCGGCTGGAAGCGCCTGCGCCGCCGCCTGCGCGCCCTGCGCGCCGGCCCCCGCACCGCGGCGCTATGAGCCGGGCGCCGGCGGCGCCGAGACCACGACCTCGGGCGCGAGCTCCGGCCACTCGAGGCGCATCGCGCTGCCGTGACGGGTTTTGCTCCACGCCCCCCACAGCTGCCGCAGGCCGCGGGACGCAGCATCGTTTCCAGGACCGCGCTTTTTGAACGCCGACTGGGTCATCGCCACCCGCCGCTCGATGAGCATCAGGGCGTCGAACGCCTCCCGGGACAAGCCGTCCGGATCGCGCAGCGACTCCAGCGACGTGCCCGCCGCGAGCAATCCGTAGAAGCCGTGCGCCAGTTCCTCGGTCGCCTCGACGGCGTAGTGGGCGAGATCGTGCAGCAACAGCGACCGCGTTTCGAGGGCCACGTCGATCGGCTCACGGCCCTCGCGCTCAACCCGAAATCGATGCTGCGTCGGATTCAGCGGGATGAACCAGATCTTCACCAGCCATCCTCAGGCAAACCCGGCAACGCGGTGCTCTTCCACCTCGAACAGAAACGGCAGCGGCACCTTGGCCTCGTCCAGGCGAAGCAACAGCAACATGAGGTCGGTCGACGTCACCAGCCCCAGCAGCTGCCCTTGCCCCTCGACCACGGGCACCGCATCGACCTTGTGCTCGGTCATCAAACGGACCAGCTCGCCGACGTCCGTGTCCGAGTGACAAACCATGGGCGACGGGGTGGCGACCGCGCCCACCGGCGTATCCGGCACCACCACCGTGCCGCCCTCGTCCGTCGCTCGAAGCAGAATGTCTCGATCCGAGAGAATCCCGACGAGAACGCCGTTGGCGACCACCGGCATGTGGCGAAAGTGCTCGCGGCACATCACGGCCCACGCGGCCGAGAGCGGAAGCTCGGGAGGCGCAACGACCACCCGACGAGTCATGGGTTCAGCAGCGACCGTCATGGTGTCCAGGCTACTGCCGTCCCGCCCGCCGCACCAGCACCAAGCACCGGCCCTCGAACTGGCCCCAGGGCCCACCCCCACGCGAACCGCGAACGCCCGGTCGCGTGCGGGGCCACCGTTCGCGCGTTCGGTGCGGCCATTGCCCCCGCCTGGCCGGACAAAAACGCGTACGCTTGCGCTGCGGAGACCCCATCTCGATGAGTGCGCAGAAGAACTATCCCGCCGCCTGGCTCGCCGAACGCTCGGCGCAGTACCGCGTCATTGCCCTCGCTGCGGGTGCCGTCGCGGCCCTTGGCTACGTTGGAGCCTCGCTCGGTTTCGACGAGTTCGCCTGGGGCATGCATGCCGGCGTACTCGTGGCGGCCGCAACCGTTCCGCTGCTGCTGGTCAACGCGATCGATCTTTTGGACGCCCGGCGCGCCGGCTCTCGTGTTCCCGAAGCGCGAACGGGCTCGACCACCCGCCCGACCGCGGCGTCCATGAGCGGACTGCCCCGTCGCGCCCGACGACGCGCCGGCGTCGCCTGCTGCTTGCTCGCCATCGCCCCGCTTGCGCTGTTGAGCAGCGCCGCCATGGTCGCGGCGATCGTCTACGGGTCGTCCGTGGACGGTCAAAGCCAGCCCCTCATCGACGTCGACCTCGTGCAGACGCCACTGCTCTTAGGCGGCACCGGCGCGCTCGCGTTCATGGTCGCCCGCTTTCGGTCAATCGAGAGCGCCCTCGCCGACCTGCTCGGTCAACGCGACTAGTCAGCGTCGTCTCGCTGCGCGGCCGGCACTCCGTCGTCCCGCGTCCCGCGCCGTGTCTGGTGACGACTGCCTGACGGCGCGTCCCACCAGCACGCTCGTATATACGATAGCTATACAGCCAGAAACAGCATCGGGTTTTCGGTCGGGCGCTATCGAGTGCGTATGTATACTGGCGACGCCGGCAAGGAGTGAGTTCATGCGGTCGTCTTCGAAGTCTCTCGTCATCCTCGCCCTCGTCGCGTGCAGTGGGTCCTGCGCCGGCGAGCTCGAACCACTGGACGCCGGGGGAGACCCGACAACACCCGGGGCGGACCCCGCGCCGCCCGACGCAGAACCTGTTCCCACCGGCGGCTCCGCCGCGGACCAGTGCACCCGGCCCGCCGGACTGCGGTGCCCACCGGGCTCCGACTGGCGCGCCTTCTACGGCCTTACGGCTGCGGACTATCAGCAAGCGCTCGCGACCATGGCCGCCCAGGGCTTTCGCCTGTCGCACGTCAACAGCTACGCGGTCGCCGCGCAGCCCCGATACGCGGCCATCTGGGAAAGCTGCGAAAGCCCGGCCTGGGAAACCCGATACGGGCTCACCGACACCGGACTGCAGGCGGCACTCGACGAGCTGGGCGCCCGGGGGTATCGGCTGGTCGAGATCAGCGGCTCAGACCTCGACGGCGCAAACGCGTTCGCGGCCATCTGGGAAAACGCGTCGATGTCCACCTGGGAGACCCGATACGGACTCTCTGACGCCGAGTTTCAGCAGGCACTCGAACGCTTTAGCGCCCAGGGGTTTCGCCTCGCCCACGTAAGTAGCTACGCGCTCGCCGACGAGGCCCGGCACGCAGGCATCTGGGAAAAGTGCAGCACGCCCGACTGGGAAGCGCGCTTTGGTCTCACCGCCGACGAGTACCAGCAAGCGCTGCAAGAGCTGGTCGGACAGGGATTTCGCCTGCGGCAGATGAACGGCTACGTCGTCGCCGGTCAGGACCGCTACTCGGCCCTTCTCGACAAGGGGGAAGGCCCCGCCTGGGAAGCGCGATACGGCCTCACGGCCAACGAGTTTCAGGACGCGCTCGACTTGCTGGGCAGTCAAGGCTATCGACTCGCCGACGTCAGCGGGTACGGCGACCGCTTCGCCGCGATCTGGACCGAACTCGAGCCTGTCGTTGCCGAGGAGGAAACGGAAGGCGACGCTGGCGCAGAAGACGAGCCGGGCGAAGGACAAGCCGCAACGGGACTACGGCACCCCGGCCAGGCAAGCGGCGCAGGCTCTCGCTAGTGACCTGGAACCGGTATTGTTGGGAAATGCCCGCGGCGCATCCGCGTGATGGCGAGGCGCAAGGAGGGAGTTTGGTGGGCCCAAGTGACCGATGAGCAACGACGCTAGCGCGTAGGGGGGGCCCGGAGAACTCTCCGACGTTTACCTGTTCCAGGTCACTAGCTCCGCCGCTCACTCCGACGTCGGCGCAACGAGCTTCACGTCCTCGTTGACTCGATCGCTTTCCACCGCGCACTTGACCGCGAGCATGGCGCCACCAGCGGCCTCGACGTCGTCGCGGTCGCCGATCAGCACGGTCGTCGTTGTCCAGTCGCCACGAGCGACAACAACCGACGCCAGGCGAGCCTCGCCGAAGTCGAGCACCAGGGCGTGGCTGTTGGGGGTGCCATCGACCGGACCATCGAACACAACCTCGACCTGCGTTCCAGGCCGGTCGAAAGAGTCGGCGGCATCCCACGCCATGCGCATGGGGGTGCGCCCGTTGGTCCTGTGCGCCACGTTGTGCAAACGCACGAAGTCGTAGCGCCCTCGAAAGCGAGCCTCGGCGTGCCAGCTGTCGCCATAGGCTGACCAATCTCGGGGCACGACCACAGCCCGGGGTTCCAAATCCAGCTTGTCGAGCTGGATGTCGCCGGCGCGAAACACGGTTGCGCTCGAGGCTGCGGGCCTTTTGCTCAGCCTGACCGTCGCCAGCGGCGCCTGCCACGCCTCGACATCGACCTGCTCGGCCGGCCCGCGCACCAGCGCGATCGCCCGGGTTGGCTCGTCCTGAATCAGAGCGACCGTTACCTCGCCGCCATCCTCGGACCGAAACACGCGCACACCGTCGACGGGCGTTCCTTCGGTCAACGTCGTGACGTCGAGGGCGTCAAAGCCAGCCTTGGCCAGGGGCGCAACGTCGGAGAGGGACGCCGCTTCATCCGCGCCGTGCGCGGCTACGATTCCCTTTACGTCCCCGGTGCGCAACTGAACCGCGCCCGGCATCCCCTCGACCGGCCGGTAGCTCCAGGCCGAATCGACCAGCACCGACACGCTGCCCATGGCAACGCCCACGGGCAGGATGCTCGCCGCCAAAGGATTGCCCTCGTCGCTCGTGCACTTGTACAGATCCATGTAGATCGAGTAGGTCTGCTCGGGGCACTGCACCTCGTACAGGTCCACCACCGCCCCGCACCGGCCTTGAGGCCCCTTGCTGCCAACGCGCGCGGCGTGGGCGGCCTGCAGGGTAGCGAACACCCGGTTGCCGTCGTCGCACTCGAGGTACTTGAGATACGAGGTCTGTCCGTGCACTCCACACGCTTCGATCGGCTTGTCGAGGGCGCTCTCGATCTCGCTAAACCGACGAACCGCGGGAGCGTAGCGCTGGTCTTTGGGAACCGTGGCCCCCGCCAAAGCCTCGCCGTCGGCCGGACAGAAAGCCGGTTCCGGGTCGTAGTCATCCGGCGCATCCGCCTCGGCCTGCCCGTCGCTCGAGGGCGACGACTCCGCGGGGGGCGGATTTGCCGACGGTGTCGTCGCCGACGCCCCCGGCTTCGCGCACCCCACAGCCAACACCATCGCAAGCAGCCACCAAACCCGCATCGTTCGAGACTACGACAGCCCGGTGGCGCCCGGGTTGCGCGCAACGTCGCCTGGAAGATGCCCTCGCGCCGCTAACCCATATTGAGTCAGAAGCCCCCCTTCTTGAAGCTGTCCCCGGCTCCGATGCGCTTCAAATCCTCGATGTCATCGGCCCGCTCGCGCCGCAGATGCTTGCGGCTGTGCTTGAAATAGGCCCGGGGGTGTTCGTTCGATGCCAGTAGGACGGGTTCTCGACCACTCGAACGGTGCTTTTTTTGCCCACTCATTCAAGCCACCTTTCGAAGACGTTGGCCTTCCAACGAAAGGTTGTCGCCTTCTTGACGCCGCCGACCACGAGCTTCGCCGTGAACTTCCCGAGGTTTTCCGAGCCTGGCGAGTACCCAAATTGACTCGCCCGACTCGTATCCGCGAGCGCTTTTTCGGACATATCGCCGATGAACTCGTACGCGCCCTTAAGTGCCGATGCCGCATCCTTTTCGTTCATGCCGTGGTCTCCGAAAAGCCACCGCAGTCCCATCGCTCGGTAGCGTCGGTCCCTTTGGGCACGAATCAACCGCGCGGGTCGGCTCTTCAGGTACGGCTCTACGAACTTGCCGTTTACGAACCCGGACAGCCCCCCGACGATCGCCCCGAACATGGCTTCGTAGCCTGCCTTTTTCCAACTGAGCGCCTCACCCTTGATGCCGTTTCCGAGCGCCGACCCGGCAAAGCCCGTCACGGTCCCTGTTACGGTCCCTGTTAGGGCCCCAGCAGCACCTTTGGCAAACAGGCCCGTCGCGACAACTCCGGCTTTAAGTCCCCCACCGAGAGCACCGCCCAGTGCGCCGGTCACCGCTCCGATAGTGAAGGCCTGCACCGCGTTTACTGCCGTAAACCGTCGCCCTTCGACGGCCGCCTGGATGCCCGCCGTGCCAACGGAGAGCAGCGCGCCAACAAGAGTGCCCAAGGCAACCCCCGCTGCCACGGCTCGACCGGACGGGTCAGTGTAGACAACCGGACTGTTGGCCGCGTACGCGTAGCGATTGAGATCCGCGGCGAGTTCGCCGTCCGAACCGAAGACCAGAGCATCGGCCTGAACAAAGCGACCAACTTGCGGATCGTAGTGGCGGGCCTCGAAGAAGAACAACTGTGCGCCGTCGTCCCACTCTTTGCCGGCGAATTTCGAGCGATAGACGTCCGCCCCCTCCGACGCCGGCTGGTACAGCTCGCCAAAGGGCTGGTAGAACGCTTTCGCGATCGGCTCGCCGAGAGCGTCGGTGACGAGCGTGTTGCTGCCGAGGTGATCGGGGTGGAAAAAGTGCGTGCCGGCAACCGGGTAGCCTGCACCGCGCTCGCCGGCGAGGAGGGACGTTCGCACGGGGGCATGCACCATACCGCTATCCAACACGATCAAGCCGTGTCGTCCGTCGGCAACCTTGGCGATATCGCTCGGCACCGGCGCCGTGCACGCGGTCATCGATGCGACCAGCGCAACCGCAACAACGGGCACGAAGCCGGCGAGTCCGCGTCGATGACGCATGAAAGCCGTTCCATGAATACGCTGGCCATCCTCGAGCGTGTTCGCGGCAATCCATCCTTGCGCGTTGAGGAAACGGAGGACCGCACCGCGGGCCCGGCCGGTGCGCGTGCGCGGAGCCGCTGCGCGAATCCAGTGCCAGGCAAAGAGCCCCAGGAAGGCAAGCGCAAACACCATGGCGACAGCCGCAGCGAACGGAGGCGACGAGTCAACGGCCAACGAGGCCCCGGGCGCGGCGACTGCCCCGGTCGGTGTGACTGGGTCGTACTCGACCTCCTCCGTGACAGCGGCCAATCGCCCCGACGGACCAATCAGGTACTTCGTGGCGAGCCTCGTGCCGTCGGGGTGGATCGTCTCCTCGTACCACGGCGAAACATAGAGCGATACCACGCCACTCGCGTCGACCTTCTTCACACGCGCCCCGGTCGCGTCGTACTCGAACCGATCGAGCACGGAAACGCTGCTACCGGGACAGCCGCCGGCTGCCGGCTCACACGTGCCGGGCACCTCGTGAACCACCTCGACGAGCTGGTCGAGAGCCGAGTATCGGTAGCTCGTTTGCCCGAGAGCATTCGCCTTGCGGACGCGATTGCCGCGCTCGTCGTAGTCGAATACGTCGCCGGCCGAGGAACCCCGAACCTGGTCGCCAATATGGGAAAACGTCAACGAGCCCCTTTGCAACAGGTTCCCCCAAGCGTCGTAGCGGTACTCGAACGCGCCGTACGGGCCCGTGGCACTCGTCAAGAACCCGCGCTCATCGTAACCAAACACCTGGCTGTGCGCGGCGTCGACGCCATCGTCGATCGAGATGACCTCGTTGAATGAACTCCACGAGATGGTTCGGTCCATCAACGGTTCCGCACCCGGCGTTCCCGTGGACACTCGAATCAGTCGCCCGGCGTGGTCGTAGGAGTAGTCAGTCTGCACACCGTTCGAGAAGGAAACGTGTCGCGGCTGGCCCCGGGCGGTGTGTTCCCCGCGCTCGATCCGAGTCCCAGGGAGGTACTCGTCACCAATGAGATTGTCGAGCGCAAGCTCGCGGAGATTTCCCGCCTCGTCGTAGTCGAGGCGGAGCACGGAATTGTCGGGATAGGTTACCTCCGCCAGCTCGTCGTACGCCCCGTAGGCGAAGGACGTCACGTAGTCGCGACCGTCGATGTGCAGGGTCTCTTTCGCGACGCGGCCTCGGGAGTCGTGCTCGTATGCGCGAGCAGGCCCCGGCGCGCCGCCGGGCAGAATGGTCTGCTCCGCGATGACACGACCGTTGGAGTGCCTTGAGCCCGCGCCGCCGCCATATATCCGCCGGTGCTCGGTACCGTCCGGGAACACCTCCGCAGTCAAACGTCCTGCGGAGTCGTATTCGTGGTCGATAGTTCCCACCGATGGACGAATCTTGCGCGCGAGTCGTCCTTCGACGAACTCGTAGTCGGTCCGCCCGCGCTCTGAGTGGTCGGTGGCGACCCGCCGTCCGAGCGAGTCATAGGTGTATTCGGTGACTGGCCCTACCTGGGTGCCGTTTTCGTCCTGCGCCCATGCGGCGACTAGCTTGCCCACGACATCGTATTGCAGGACCTGCTCGGTACGCTCTGCCCCGTAGAAGAAGACCCGCCGAGTCGTTTTGTCCAGGTGATTTCGACACTCGACTCTGGTGCGAGTCCCCATTTCGCCCCGGTCGTCGATCCGGGTGGTCTCGACGCGGACCTCCGTCGGCGCGCACTCCGGCCCACCGACGCGAAATGTGTTGGTCACCTCCAGGCCGCTCGCTCCGGTCGCCCCCACAACGCGGCCGCGTTCGTCGTATTGAAAGGACGTCCAGCTCGGATCCTGGTCTGCAAAGTGCGGCTCGGATTCCCGAACCCGACGACCGGCCGCATCCCATTCGGTGAGTTCGACGATGGTCGCACCCACCGGGCCGGTTCGCTCCTCGCGAACGCGGCGCCCCAGGTGGTCGGTGGAGACTGCGGTCGTACCCCGGACCGACTCCCCGTCAAAGTGACGAAAGGTGGTCACCACGTACCGTCCTTGCTGACGGTACGTCCGCGTCTCGAGCCGCGTCTCTGCGACGTCGCCGCTCCCCCGAACCGCGCGCTCTGTTACCCGGCCAAACTCGTCTAGTCGCCGAATCGTGGCGTTGCCGGCCGGGTCCACACGTTGCACCACCAGCCCGAAGCGAGGGTCCACCTCAAAGGTGGACGTCAACTGGGCGCCGCCGGGGTCGATGACCTTGCGCACCGGAAAGGTGTGAAACGCCCCATCATAGGCTGTGGTCTCGATGACGCCCGCCGGGTCGATTGTCTGAATCTGGTTGCCGTACCCATCGTAGGCGAAATGCGTCTCGTCCCACGTCTGCCGGTGCGAGTCGTAATTGCGCTGCACCGCGATGTTGTGGTTATCGTCGTAGACGAGCTCGACCTGAGCCAGTGTGTCGCCGTGACAAGTCGCAGACAGCGCTGCTACCTCAACGTCGCCGTCGCCCGATAGCTTCTCTTTTCGCAAAAACCCCAGGCGCCAGGTCTCCTCGTCATGTCCATGAGTTCGGCAGGTGTGGGCAACTTCCCCGTCAAACCCCTCCACCGTTTCGACCACCGGAAACCCGTAGTCGTCGTAGATAGACGTCGCTCGAGACTGGACCACGGACGTGCCTTCGTAGCGGCGCACCGTTTCGCGTTCCAATCTGATTAGGCGCGAGGGGGATTTCGATGACGTCTTGTTGACCCACTCGAACGACTGGTCCAAAAGGACTGCGTCATCTGCAAGCCGCCGAACCTCCTCGCGAGCCGTTAGACCGTGGAGTATCGGGTCGGTGAGGAGGTGTCGGACGCGCCGGACACCCTCCTCGGGCGCATCCACGGTGACGGTCGAAAAGCCAAAGAACGCCCCCTCGGCCGTGCTCGTGACCGCGCCGCGATAGCGGTAGGTACGACGTCGAGCGGTGCGGTCGTCACCGATTGCCTGCTCGACAGCCTCGCGCACCACGTACAAAGGCCCCCGGAGTTCAGCGGTCAAGTCGTCAGATGGCTCAACGTACTCTGGATCGTACGCGCTCACTCGGCTCTCGGCGGAGCGGCTCAGCGGCGCGTACTCCATCCGGCGCTCGAGCTGATTCCCGGAGCGAATGGTGTAAACGAGGTGATCGGGGAGCCGCGCGTAGCGATCGGCAAAGAACACGCCGGCGCGCGGTGGCGTGGTGCGAATGACATAGGTTGGAACGGCGGATTCTCTACCCGGCGTTCCCAGCACGTCAGTGCGGCCGTCACCGTCGAAGTCGGCCGCAACGAGGTTCGTCTTGCCGTAGTAGTACGTGTAGCCCCCAAGGTCCAAGTTATAGCCGTGGAGCCAGTCGGCCGCGATCATCGGTTTTTCCACCGCTCGGTCCGCTGTGACGTCTACGCGGGTGAAGCTGCCGTCGCCCCGCGACAGGTAGCGAACCGCGGATTCGTCCGGCGCTTCACCGTTTCCGTTCCAGCGCCTTTGGAGCAGAATGTCGGTCTTGCCGTCGCCGTTGAAGTCCGCCGCATGCAGAAATGCGTGTTTGAGACTGGCCGGCTCGTCGATCAGAGTCTTGTCGACGACATCAAATCCCTGCGCAACTCTGATAGACGACGTCAATCCAGTCACTGCAGTGGCGAAATGAACCTCCAGGCCGTCGCGGCCAAGTTTGGGCTGTCGAATAAAGTCGGTACGGCCGTCGCCGTTGAAGTCGCCCGTGATGAGGTTCACGTCCTCGCCCCGCATCCGATCCTGGTAGTCGTCAGATTTGACGTTGTTCCCAAACAACGAGGTAGAGTTCGCCCCCGCGATCTTCTCGACGAAGCCTCCATCGCCCCGAGACAAAAAGAGACGAAGCGGCTCGAAGCTCAGGTCATTCCCGTGGTGCGATGCGGCGAAGTCGCCAAGACCGTCACCGTTGAAATCGCCAGGAATGATGTGGATCTTCTTGTCGTCGCGCCGAAGTAGATCCTGAAACCGGTCGCCTCGAGTTTCGCGACCGGGTTGCACGATTTCGAACTCACCGTCGCCGATAGACAACCAAACCTGAAAACTACGGCGGTAGTCGTTGTCCCAACCTCTACCCTCCTGGCGAAGGAGGTCGGTCTTGCCGTCACCGTTGACGTCGAGCGGGATAAGGGAGCATCCACCGTGAGCACCCGAAACGCTCTGGATGAATGGGTCGGTGGTTTGAGCCTCGACGAAGCCATCTCCGTCACCACGCGCGAAGAACACGCTGAACGTATTCACACGATCTTTGGCCCACTTGCCGCGTTCCTGGCGAACGAAGTCGGTTCGACCGTCTCCGTTGAAGTCGCCGAGGATCACGTTGGCACCGGCCCCAAACGGTATCTTGTAATCGTCTGGGAGTTCGAACTCGCGAAAGCCTCGATCCTCGGCGTAAAAGACAACCGCGCCCGCGTTGCCCCGTTTCTGCTGTCGCAGAAGGTCGGCGCGACCGTCACCGTCGAAGTCCCCCACATGGACGAGTGCGCCTTCGGCACTGAGCAGGTCGCGAACTCGTCTCGAAAGCTCGGTGTAGGCGAACGGAGCGTCGGCGTCGCCCCCGTACCAGGTGATCTCCGTCGCGGGGAGACAAGCGTCACTGGCGCTGCACTCAAGCACGCGCGAAAGACGCGACCGACTGCTCTCGGGGCTCTGTTCGTACTCGAGATAATAGCGGCGATACGGTTCGTCTCCGATGAGAGCTTCGATCCGTTCGAGACGCAGTCGCTGGCTTACCCCAATACCGCTCCTGACCACATCCGAGTTTTCAGGCCGGATGCCGTAGGTCAGTGCGACGCTTCTGCCGCCGTAGGAAACGCGGCTCAAGTAGGCCACGCCGAGATCCTTGGTATACTCGAAGCTCATCTCGTTGCCATGGCGGTCGACGGTTCGAGTCAGTAACCAGGCCGACGAATCGCGGCGCTCTGGTCCGTCTACGGTTGCGCTGCCCAGGCTATAGATGTCGCCGTCGCCATAGGTATTGACCGTGCCGTCTGGTTTCTCGACCGTGAACGTGCACGCAGCGGAAGGGCGCGCGCAGTCGCCGTGACGGGTGACGCGGCTCCACGACTCGGGGTCGGTGCGGTATTCGGCGCCAACCGCCCAGTAGGCCTGGTTGCCCTGCCTGCCGTCGGCCAGAATCAGGCGCACTCCGTCTAGACAGAGCCGGGCGTGGGTGTCGAACGGGGTTCCGAAGGACGCCGTCCGCTTTCCGTCGTGACGATACGTGGTTCCGCAGGGGGTGATAGCAGAGACGCCGCTGAGTTGAAAACCAAGGCCCACCGGGCCGTTGCGCGCGTTCTGGCTGTCGTACTCGAGGGCGAGCTCGGGTTGCAGACCTCCAATGCCCGGCGCAACGCGAATCGGCAGGCTGTAGGAGGCCGAGCCACGGGGGCTAACGTCGAACGTCGAGGCAATTCGGCCACTTTCCGTGGCGGTGGGAGAGGCGCCGGCAGCGGACGCCATCGCCACCGCCAATACGAGGGCGCCCAGGCACCCGGCGGTTCGGCCCAGACGTGCAGCAAAGCGCATGCTGACTCGGGAAACGCTCGGGTGGCTCGAGTCGTGGCCGAGGCTCAGAAGCTCGTTTCTCATGGCACCAACTTAAGTAGCGGGCGAGACCGCGCGCCAATACGGAGTCTGTATGCCAGCCATAGCAGCGCCCTATGGTTGCAGTGGCTGTTGAGTTCGCAAGCGGGCGCGGAGGTGAAGTCCGCTCAGCGGATGCGAGTCCGATTGGCCGATGCGTTGGTAGCGATCAGGGAGTCATCGGCGACGTACCGGAACAGCCGGTTGTACCGGCTCGACAGCTCCAGCAAGACCTGACCTTCGCGACTAGCCGTCGAGTCCAAAGACTGCCGGCGGCTCGCTGCCGTCGAGCGGCCGCCAGCGAAGAACCTCTCTGGGTCGAGGAACCAGGCTCTCGTCGAACGAACGCGCTTGCCAGTTCACGTCACCCGGGCCGCTCATCGTGTCACCGTCCTTGATGACCGGCCCCTGCTGGAGAACGTAGTTGGTCGCGTTGCGAAGAAAGTGCGCAACCTCGTCGAGATCGTAGGTCGGCGGGACGCACGCTTCGTGGTCGGCCACCGCGAGCTGCTCCATGCCGATCGTGTCCATGAGCATCCATTGCTCCGGCAGCCCCGGATTGATCAGCCGCACCTGGCTCCAGACCGGCAGCGCCGGCAGGCCCGCCTTTCGGCAGTAGTCGAGCTCCTCGTCGAGGGAGCGGGCCGTGTGCAGGGTCTCGCCGTTGGGATTGAAGTAGCAAAGCGCGCCCGGCACCGTCGCGACCGCCGCAGCCACCCTTGTGACAAACTCCAGCTCAGACAGCATTGATTGATCGTCCGGCACGACCGGCGCATCGTCGCCCGCACCGAGCACGTAGCTGAGCTTGATGCGCACGCACGAGCGATGGCGCCCGACGACACCGCCAGGGTCTTCGACCGCGGTCGGCTGCTCGATCGCCCGCTCCAGCGCGCCCGGGTAGACGAAGGGGCCGAACCAACCCATGCTCCAGGCACCAAAGAGCTGAGGCTCCCCATCGGGGCTCCCCATGCCGTCGGGCCACGGCACATCGAGCACGTCAATCAGCAGATAGCCGTTGACCTCCGCCCGGTACTCGACGACCAGACTGGGCGCGCTGCCCATCCAATCCCGACCGCCGGTCCCCGGATCGCGTTTCACGATCGCGAAGCTCGCCAGGCTGGCCGCTAGGGCCTCAAGCGCTGGCGCTTCTGAGAACAACACAGCGGCGCTCTGCGTGAACAATCCAGCGGGCATCGTCGCCGAGCTTCTTACCACGAAGCCGCCACTGGGCCGACAGGCCGATCACCCATGGTGGGCTAGCGCTCGACCATGTCTAGAAGACCGCCCACCCCTAGTCGTTTTTGTGAGTCACTCGCGCCGGCGGCAACGCTTTTTGCGCCGCGCCCTCGGTCAGCTGGGCCCTCGACAGCTGGTAGCTGGCGCCTGCGGCGATGGGGACGGCCACCAGGATCGCCAGAAACGAGCCAAGACCAGTCGCGGCGGCCAGCGTCGCGCCCACGGCAACTGCGGAAACGGCCCAGGCGGCGTGCTGCGAGCGCTTCGTGAGCTGCAGAAGTGCGCCGCACCCCTTGCATCGAAACGGCTTGTCGCCGGGCCATTTCACAGCAAATCGCACCAGCGAGTGAGCGCGCGTTTGACACCGGGGGCACCTCACCTGCACAAGCCTAGGCGGTCTCGTCCGGCGATTCGAGGACTTTCGCCGCCTCTGTCCCGCGATGGGCTTCACGGACGGAGGCAGACATGGGCAAGATGCCAGCAGTCCGGACCGTCACTCCGCATAGAAGTGTCGTGTCGCCAAAGTGTCTCGTTCTCAGCCTCCAGGCGCTCGTGGCATGGTTCGGCGCTAAGGTGAGCCAACGATGAACCAGCGCGAACGCCCTCTCGCCGACCTTGTCAACACCGAGGAGCCGGGGCTGCCGATGGTCCAGGAATGGGCTGCGGACGCCCCACACGCCGTCGAGTTCTTGCCGGTGGAACAGCCCAAGGCCGATGAGGTTCTTCGAAACATCCAGGTCACCACGCGCTCACCCATGGGCGCGATCGTTCACGGCACCGGCGGCATTCTCGTCGACCATGGCTGGCTTCGCATTCTGGGCGGAGGCTCATCGCGATTCACCCGCGATCTCGCGTCCTGGAACCGGATCACAAAGCCGCAGCAGGAGCACCGCCTGCCAGGAACGGTCGTTGTCGCCGATGACGCCGTGGGCGGTTTCTTTGCCATCAACGGCGGTGGGCTGCCCGGCAATCCCGGAAGCGTGTTCTATCTCGCCCCCGATACGTGCGAGTGGGAGGACACCGGGAACGGATACTCCCAGTGGCTGTGCTGGGCCTTCAGCGAGCGACTCGCTCCGTACTACGAGTCGATGCGCTGGCCCGCATGGAGAACCGAGATCCAGACCATGACCGCCGACGAGGGACTGTCGATCTACCCATTTCTCTGGGCCGAGGGGGCGCCGCTGCAAGATCGCTCGCGCGAACCAGTCGCCATCGAGGAGCTCTGGCACCTGCACAGCGTCGAGTTCCCTCGCCAGCTCCGCTCCTCCGAATAGTCGCCAGTCCCAGTCCGCCACCCGCGACGCGGAATCGCACGGGTGGTTTCGCTGCCGGAGGGGCATGACCGCGCGGACGAGGAGTTCCAAGCCCGATAGCCGAGTCCCGCGCTGCGGCCGCGACGTACTCAACAGCCACGTCGAGCATCTCGCGCGCCGCGACCGTCCAGACTACTTGTCGCTCAACAGCCACTTGCGCCGCAACTCAGCCTTCACGTGCTCGTGCGACACCACGCGCCCAGCGTCCGAGTCTTCCAGCCCGCGCTGCACCGACTCGAGGACGTGCAGGTGGTACTGAACATCCTCGAGACTGCAATCGTCTGGCAGGCGGTCGAGTAGCTCGCGAACGAGCTTCTTCGTCTGCGGCTGCGCCATGGGTTAAGCGTAGCGAAACTCGCCGCCTTGCGCGCTAGCTGTCGAGTTCGCCTCGACGCTCCACGAACTCGACGAGAGTCAAAACTCCAACGCCTTCAGAGGTTTCGAGCGCTTCCTGGACCGCGATGTCCCTGAATTGCTGCGGGTGCAGGCCGCCCGTTCCGCATCCCACGAGCGGCATCGCTACGGTCCCCGCGCCAAGCCATTCGGCCTCGCTGAGGGCGTTGCGGACCGCGAGGCGCACGGAGGTCTCCGTCGCGTACCAGGCCAGGTTGATGCCGGCCACGTGGACGACCCAGTCGCACGGAAGGTCGCCACCACGCGTGAGGGAAGCGGCCCCCAACGGCAGCGGAGCGCGGCGAGACATTGCTCGAAGTGCCGCCGCGCCGCCCCCTCGTCGAAGCGCGCGCGACACGCCTTGCGGGACCAGCAGCCACGTGGGAAAGACGTTGCGATTCCAGGCGTTGACCACAACATCGGCGCGGCTCGCGGCGATGTCGCCCTCGACTGGCTCTACATCGATCTTTCCCTTTGCTCGAGCGACGGGCCCCGCCAAGCGGTCGGCCAGCCACCGCAGATAGTCGCGGTGCTCAACCGCCTCAACCCATGTACCAGGCAACCCCGCCTCGCCGAGCTGGGCACCGATGACCGACCCGACAATGCTGCCGATGCTGTCGGTGTCGCCGCCGGCGCGGAACGTCGTCTCCATCGCTCGACGAAAATCGAGGCCCGCATCAAGTAGCACCAAAGCCGCGGCGGGAATGCACTGCGAGACATGCCCTGACGTGCCACAAGCCGCGAGCGCATCGTCTACCGGACGGTGCCCGAACCGCTCGAGCGCCTCGCCTACCGGCGCAAACGAAGAGGCTTTCGCCGCGGCGACCAGCGCGCGCATTCGGGCGCCGCGGTCGGCGTAAATACCGATTTCGGCCAACAGAGCCTCGCGCAGCAAATGCGCGACGAACAGCGCCGACGAAGCCGCCGCATCGCTATCGTGAGTCGACCGCGCATTCTGCCGCACGGCCGCATCGAAGTCGTCGCCGGTCGCCGCAGCGGCGATTGCGATGGGAGCGACCCGGATGGCCGCGCCGTTGCCCTCGCTTGGGCCCACGGCCGGCTCCCGCTCCACCCCACGCGCAGCCACCGCCGCCCGGGCAGTCGCCCGCCCCGCTCCGATCCGGTAGTAAGACCACTGCGCAAGTTGTTCGACGAAACGCCGGTGGTCGTAGCGTCCGTCGACGTGGAGGCTGCGAGCCACGGCAATCGCAAGCTGCGTATCGTCCGAGACATCCCCCGCCCGACGCGCAAACCGAACCACGCCTCTCCGCATCGCGGGCCCCGACGGATAGCGAAGCCGGACTAACCAGCGAGGCAGACTCTCGGCCGGCAGGTTCAGGGCATCCCCGACGGCAAGTCCCACAAGCACGCCACGACATCGATCGCCCCACTCGTCGTTCTGCTCGCGTGGCGCAACCGCCGGATACGCATGCCTTGCCCAGCGAACGCGCAGAAGAGCCAACCCACCTCGATACACAAGGTAGCCCGCACTCATCCAACCGAGCGCTACGAGGGCGTAGCCAAGAGTCATATGCCTTCAGGTAGCAATCCCCGGACCGTTTCCGTACCGCTACAAGACGCTGGCGGCTTTCCGCCGAACCGGCCAATCTGACAGCCGCAACGATGCCAGCCGTGCCACGCTGGCAAACACTTCGTTGGTAAATCGCATCCGACCAGCGCAGGAATACCCATCCAGCATCAGCCGTTCCGGCGACCGTGGGCATGACTGGACTGCAGTACCGACGCCGTGTGAAACGAGAACGACTTTGGGGACTCACACTCTCTGCTGGAAGCTTCATCGTTCTCCGCTCAGTCTTCTTCAGTCCCGCGTGGTGGCCGCTCGTACCGGGCTTCTTCGCGACGCTCGGACTGCTTTGGGGCATTTCTCTCGCGCTGTCGACGGTCAATTCCCTCACTCTGGTCTGTAGTCGTCGCCGAGAGGGCTTTTCAGACCTCGACTTGAGCTCCATAAGCGACTTCTGGCTGCGCACTTCCGGCTCGATCCGGGATCCCGTCATGCCTCTGTCGCGGTGTGTCGAGCCGTCGATTGGCAGCGGCGTCGCCCGACACTCACCGCACGCCGGCATCGCCGCAATCAACCACCTTCTCTCGACGCATCGGCCATTCCTGCCAGCGGGGGACGAACTCATCGAACAGCTCGAGTGTTTCCGCGAAAGTCTGGTTCACGCCGAGAAGATCGGCGCGACGTTCTGCTTGCTTCCCACGGGCGTCTGGAGCGGGTGCGCCGAGACCAACCTGGGCTTGTACCTTTGGGCAACGGCGAGAGAACCATCCAGGCCACCAACAGCACGCGCACTGCCTAGCTCGCGAGTTCGTCGCGTTGATACGTGATCTGAAGGCGCCCTTGCCCATAGACGGCCAACGCCAGCTCGGCTCCCAGATCGCCGACGTCCTCTCGAGGAAGGCGAGATCGAAGTCGACGATCCAGGTCTCGCCGCGGGCGAGTGCGGGGCGAACCATTGGAGGTAGTGGCCATCGTCTAGACTGGGGGGGCATCGATGCCCCAGGTGGCGCGCCTAGACAGCGAAAACGGGTCTACGAGTGAGTCCTGCGTGCACTGCGTGTCAGTGCTCGTCGTCATCGGCGATCTCGGCCCAGTTGAGGTTCTCGATGCTGGCCAAGACCTCCGGGGCGATTGGTAGAGCGAACTCCTCTTGGAACCAAACGACCGTGAGTTTGGAGTAGTCAGCGTGCAAGTCGCGAGCGGGCTCCAGGGAGCGAAACATCGCTGTGCACGCGACGGCCGGTAGCTTGGCCGGCTCGCCAAAGGGGTACTCGCGCTTGAGCTGAATGGGGCGCTGCTCGGGCTCGATAAGAGCGACGGCCTCGCCGTGTTTCGGGGTGCGAAGGTCGTCGATGATGTGCTGGTTTCCGTCGCGCGTCGGCACGCCTTCGAGTTGGTACTCGTACACGGCGCGCTGCGATAGCGCTGCCATTCGGATTGCGCGCCCACTGGTGAGTGTGATGGTTCTGCGGTCCGATGGCGGACGGCGCGGTGCCGGTGCCCAGCGGAGCCAGTAGGCGAAGTCCAGTTCGCTGTCAGCGAACTGGACCGAATCGACGACCGGCATTCGGTAGTTGAGCGAGCGCACGCGTTCGATGAACGCGGCGGGCAGGCGGACCTGATATCGCTCGACGTAGATCGGCAACCCTTGGGGCCAGGAAAAGACGCCGTCAGTACAATCTTGCGTGCCCATCTCCTCGTCGGGCGGACCGTCCTCGAAGCGGCAGTAGGAGTAGCCGAGCCAGGTGCTGTAGACGTGGCCCGCCTTCAGATAGGCCACGATCTGACCGATGTCTGTCGGCTGCTCGTCCTGGACCAGCGTTCGGGGATGCGGCAGGCCCGGTTCGACGTCGCTGTCCCCGCGCTCGGAGCACCAGTAGCCGATGGCATGCAGCTTGGGGGGCGACTCCGGGCTCGTCCCTCCCGGCTGCGACCGCTTTCTGTCGAACCAGGACACGGTTCCGACTAAATCGTGCCGCGCAAGTGTCGAGAAGTCCGGGGTGCGCATTGAGATGGAGATCGCGGGGTTTGTAGGCGTAGTCGATGAGGCGGTGGTTCATCGTTCCCATCGTTCCCATCGTTCCCATCCGGCCCATCTGGACTGGATCGATCGATGACCCATCCTTGGTCTCGCCGGTGTAGCGCTTGTTGATCTCACCCGCCGAGCGAGTCCGCAAGGCGTTGATGCACGTCCCATTGATGTCCGGGAAAGTCGACCTGCCGGTCCGAGATGAGATCCCACCACTGGTTGTTCGCTCGCCGATAGCGAGCAAGCGGCAGCTGGACCTCCCAGGTCCCTCGTCGATGTCGAGGCGACGATTGAGGACGAATGCAACGGTCATCATGGCGGACGCCTGAAGCGGCCGGAGGTCACTGTCCGGCGCTGGCGTCCGGAAATCGAGCGAATACTTGTAGCTCTCGAAGTCGCACTCCCCATCGTTTACGAGGGAGTGCTCGTTCAAGGAGAGTTCCATGCTCAGATATCGCGCGAAGAAGTCGCCCGGCCCCACCTCAGAAAAAGTCGTACCGAGCGCCGAACCGATCGCATCCGCAAGGCTGCTCAGCTCCCGGTCGGCGTTGAAGCAGTAGAGAACCTGGACGCTCATGCTCGCGAAGGTATTCGAGGTCTCGATTCTGGTCCTAGAACAACTTCACGAGCTGGACGTACTCACAGACCGGTTGCCCCGACACGAAGATATCCGCCTCCGGAACGTCAACGAACGCTACGTTCACGATGGCCTGCTCATACCACCAGTATCCCTCGTGCAAGTGGGAGAAGCGTTCGTTCCACACCACTCGGGTCCACCGACCAGGCGTGAGGAGAGCCACCTCTTCGTCTAGGTTTCGATGAGTGCGAACGTGTTCAGAGTCCGTGTATCGAAAGTGAACGCGAACACCCGCGTCCTCGAGTTCTACTCGGAGGTGACCAATCTGGAACGTTCCCGAGCCATCGCCGTTCACAGAGTTCTCGCGGCGCTCGATCTTGAAACCATTGTCTTCGCTGGCCTGGAGCGCGTGGGTCGTGTGCGTGTCGGACTCCAGCACATCGACCGGCAGTCGAACTCCCCACGGGATCTGGTTGCGCACAGTCGCGGCCCGAGCCCCGCGACTTCGTTTGGTCCACCGCATCCGGATGTACTGAGAGACGATTCGCGCGCGCATTCGAGTCTGGCCAAGGATGGCAGGCGAACTGAGTCGCGTCATGCTTTGCCCCGCGCAAGACCGCGTTAGCCAGCCATGGAGGATTCGGCGGCGCGCGGGACGCGCGGCGGGCCGAAGCGGAGCAAGCGAATCGACGCGAAGCGACCGGCCCCGGCACCGCCAGGCGGTGCCGGCCGCCCGACGAGAGTCACGTGTGGCGGAGCGAAGCGACGTCCCTGCCGCGCCGCAAAAAACGAACGGCCCGAGGCGAAGGCCCGGGTGCATTCGTCACCGAGGGACTCGGCACGGGCGGCGACGCGCGGGACGCGCGGCGGGCCGAAGCGGAGCAAGCGAAGCGACGCGAAGCCGCCGGCCCCGGCACCGCCAGGCGGTGCCGGCCGCCCGACGAGAGTCACGTGTGGCGGAGCGAAGCGACGCCACCGACCGGGGCGTAGCCCCGGTCGCCGCTCCGCAAAACAAAAGCCCCGAGGCGAATGCCTCGGGGCGTTTTGCGGAGCGGACGGGACTCGAACCCGCGGCCTCCGGCGTGACAGGCCGGCGTTATAACCGACTTAACTACCGCTCCAAATTCTTGTTGTCAGTGGGCGAAACAGGACTCGAACCTGTGGCATTCGCCTTGTAAGGGCGACGCTCTACCAACTGAGCTATTCGCCCGTTCGCCCCGATTCGGGATGAAGTAAATAGCCAATGGTCCCGGGGTTTGTCAACGCCTGGCGGGCCATTGGCGTACTTTTTCCACCGCCCGAATTCGGGTGCAAGCCCAACGGGTTAGGCCCGGGGCGCCGGGCTCACGTGCTCCACCTGGACCTCGGTGGTGCTGTCGCCCGTGTCCGAGTCCTTCATCACCTGACGCCAGTCCACGGTATTGGTGGGGCTTTTCATGAAGTTCTCGGCGTCCGGATGGTCAATCGCCAGTCGAATGACCTCGTCCATGTGGCCAACCGGGTGCACCTTCATGTCCTTCATGACCAGGTCCGGGATGTCCTTGAGGTCCTTTTCATTCTCCTGGGGAATGATGACCTCGTAGATGTCGGCCCGGTGGGCGGCCAGGATCTTCTCCTTGAGCCCGCCAATGGGCAGGACGCGCCCGCGAAGGGTGATTTCGCCGGTCATGGCGATGTCCTGTCGAACCGGAAGGCGAAGCAGCGCCGACACCAGGGCCGTGCCCATGGTGATGCCCGCCGACGGCCCGTCCTTGGGAATCGCGCCCTCGGGAAAGTGGACGTGGATGTCGACCTTGGCGTGGAACTGCGGGTCGAGCTCGAGCGAAATCGCCCGGGACCGCACGTAGCTCATGGCCGCCTGGGCCGACTCCTGCATCACGTCGCCGAGGCTGCCGGTGAGAATCAACTTGCCCTTCCCCGGCACCACCATGATCTCGGTGGCGAGCAGGTCGCCGCCGTGCATGGTGACCGCCAGGCCGTTGGCCAGGCCGATCTCGTTGTCGTCTTCCTTTTTGTGGGTCCGGTGTTTTTCGACACCGAGGTACTTGGTGACTTCGTCGGGACCGACGACGTACTTGGGCGCAGCGAACTCGGCGCCCTCGGGCTGCTCGGAGTTTTCGAACTCCGACTTGGCCTCGAGGTATTCCTTGGCGATCTTGCGGCACACCTTGGCGATCTCGCGCTCGAGGTTACGAACGCCCGCCTCTTTGGTGTAGCTGCCGATGATCTTGCGAATGCCCTCTTCGGTGAACTCGACCTCGGCGTCCTGAATGCCGTTGGCCTCGCGCTGCTTGCGAATCAGGTACTGGTTGGCGATGGCCAGCTTTTCCCACTCGGTGTAGCCGGGCAGCGTGATGATCTCGAGCCGGTCCTGCAGCGGCAGCGGAATCTGGTGCTGGGTGTTCGCCGTGGTGACGAACATGCAGTCCGACAGGTCGTAGTCGAGATCGAGGTAGTGGTCGTTGAAGGTCTCGTTTTGCTCGGGGTCGAGCACCTCGAGCAGCGCCGACGCCGGGTCGCCGCGGAAGTCCTGGCTCATCTTGTCGATCTCGTCGAGCAGGAACACCGGATTGTTGGTGCCGACCTTCTTGAGCGACTGGATGATTTTGCCGGGCAGCGCGCCGATGTATGTGCGCCGGTGGCCGCGAATCTCGGCCTCGTCGCGCACGCCGCCGAGCGACAGGCGAATGAACTTGCGGCCGGTCGCCCGGGCCACGCTGCGCGCCAGCGACGTCTTGCCGACGCCGGGCGGGCCCACCAGGCAAAGGATCGGTCCCTTGAGCTTGTTGGTGAGCGCCTGCACCGCCAGGTACTCGAGCACCCGCTCTTTGACCTTTTCGAGGCCGTAGTGGTCCTGGTTGAGGATGCTCTCGGCCTCGATGACGTCGATGCGCTCTTCGCTGGTGTCTTCCCACGGCAGCGAGATGACCCAGTCGATGTAGTTGCGCACGACCGTGGCCTCGGCCGACATCGGCGACATCATCTTGAGCTTCTTGAACTCTTTGTTGACCTTGTCGCGGGCCTCGGCGCTCATGCGCTTTTGCTTGATGCGCTGCTCGAGCTCGTGCAGCTCGTTTTTGAACTCGTCGCGGTCGCCGAGTTCCTTCTGAATGGCCTGCATCTGCTCATTCAGGTAGTACTCCTTCTGCGACTTCTCCATCTGCTTTTTGACGCGCGTCCGGATCTTCTTTTCGACCTGAAGGATCTCGATCTCGGACTGCATCAGCTCGTAGAGCTTTTCGAGCCGTTTGCTCGCCGCCGCTTCCTCGAGGATGCTCTGCTTGTCGTTTAGCTTGAGCGACAGATGCGCGACGATGGTGTCGGCCAGGCGCGACGGGTCGTCGATGGTCTGCACCGAGACCAGCATCTCCGGCGGGATGCGCTTGTTGAGCTTGACGTAGTTCTCGAACACCTGCTGGACCTGGCGCATGAGCGCCTCGACCTCCGCTTCGGGATCGTCGGCCTCGGCAAGCTCGGTCGCCTGGCACAGGAAGAACGGACTGTCCTGCACGTACTTTTTGATGGTCGCGCGGCGCTTGCCCTCGACCAGCACTTTGACGGTGCCGTCGGGCAGACGAAGCAGCTGGATGATCTGGCCGATGGTCCCAACCCGAAAGATGTCCTCCTCCTTCGGGTCGTTGGTCTTGGCCTTCTTCTGCGCGGCCAGCAGGAGCTCCTTGTCGGAGCCCATGGCTTCTTCGAGAGCCGCGATCGATTTCTCGCGCCCCACGAACAAAGGCACCACCATATGGGGGAACACAATGATGTCGCGCAGGGGCAGAAGGGGAACACTTCGCATGGTGGGCAGTCGCCTTTGTATCTTCGTCGGAAAAGAGCCGGCGGGCGGTCCGCCCAGCGGGGCGGCGCGAGAACCGGCTCTTCGTTAAAAGTGTAGCGCTCGCGTCAATTTACGCGGTCTATTCGGTGACGCAAGGATCGGAAATTTGGTCAGCGGGTCTAACTAGCGCACCCGCGACTACTTCGCAAAAAGTTGCAACACGTGGCGATGGAGCCGCAGTGTAGAGCGCGGTGCTTACGCATCAGGGCACTCCGGAACCGTCACAAACTCAGCACCTTAGTTATTTATTTCCCAGATGAGTACCTTCGAACACAGTTTCGAGCTCCGGCATCCGCCGTGCTGATCCTCAACGTTGGGCCATGGAAGCGCGCGCACTGGTGCCTACATACGAGCTGTTCGTAATTCTCGAATCGCTCCAGCAGTACCTGCCCGAGTTTTCGGCGGCCCTGGAGCCTTTGAAAACCGGCGACGTACCGCTGGTCGGGTGCGACATCTATTACCGCGAGGACACCGACGTGGCGCTGCTCGCCCTGCGCTTCGACCGACGCGGGTTCGATGACCGGTCGCTGGAGTGGATTCACGAGGTGTCCGGCCAGGCCGGGCTGGCCGTTCTCGACCCGTCCATGCTGCCGGCCCCCGACCGGGCCCGGTTTTACGACCAGTACCTAGAGGAGTACCCGCTGCGGTCCCGAGGCAACTCGACCGCCGCCGCGGCCCTCGCCGCCCTGGCCGAAATTCTGGGGCTGCGGCCGCCGTCCCGCCGCCCGGAAGGCGGCACCTCCGAAGGCAATTCGGACACCGTGCCCGCCGCCCGGGCAAAGTCAGCGCGAGGCGACATCGAGCTCGAGGAGCTGGCGGAAGAAGTTTCCGTGTCCGAGTTCTGCGCCACGCCGGCCCCCGCCCTCGGCTCATCGCCCTCGGCCCGCAACCCGGCGAGAAACGCGGCCAAAAGCGACGGCGATGAGCTGGACCTGCCGCGCCCGGGCGGGCGATCCCCGCACCTGCCGACACTGCGGCTCCAGAAATCCGACGGAGTCCCGCAGGTTCTCGACGACGGACCCACGCACCCGGTCGAGACGCCCCTCGAAGTCGTGTCCCTGGACCAGGCCCTGGGGGTGAACGCCGACGACCAGCGCGTGCCGCCGCCCCTGCCGCCGGTTCCCAACCAGCGCCCGGGCGAGATGCCCCAACCCCTGGGCAAGCGCAGCCGCGGGCTGCTGGATCCGGGGCCCGCCGACGAGCAACCCACGCGCCCCGGACGGCCCTCGCGCCTGGGCTCGGACTCCGGCGAAAAGCGCGTGGTCGCCGAAGAGACGCCGCAGCCGACCCGGCGCCGGTCGTCGGCGTCGGAGCGCCTGCCGGCAACCCGCGCCCTGTCGCCGCGGCGACTGGCTCGGGCGCGCAATACCGTGCGCCCCCCGGCGCGGCCGGCCAGTTCGGACCGCATCCTGGCGTCGCCGACCAACCCTCCACGCCCGGCCCGCGGCACCCGGCCCCCGAGCCTGGACCTCGCGCCGCAGCCCGCAGCTGACGCCCCGCCCACGATCACCGTGCGACTTCGCCGGGGCGACGAGTGGGTGCCGGCGCGCCTGCGCTCGCTGTCGCTCAAAGGCGCGTACATCGCGTGCGGAGCGCCCCCGCGACTGCACGACGACGTTCACATCGCCCTCGGGCTCGGCAACGCCGGCACCGTGGTGCGCGGCACGGTCGTCCACGTCACCGACCCGGTCGAAGGCGAAGACTCGGCCACCGGCACGTGTGGCTTCGGACTGGTGTTTGCCAGCGCCGAAACCCCGTCGCGGCGCCAGCTCAAGGAGCTGCTGCAGACCGCGCGCACCAAAGGCGTGGTGCTCGAGCCCCCGCCCTCGCGCGGTGCCGTGCGCTTTCCCGTGCGCTGGCCGGTGCGGTTCATCCTGCCGGACCGGCGCGGGCTGGACCTGTCGGCTCTGGACGTGTCGCGAAGCGGCATGTTCGTGTCCACCCTCGAGCGCCTGCCGGCGGGCAACCTGGACTTCGTCTTGCCCACGGAGAGCGGCGCTTCGATTAGCGGGCGGGCGCGGGTCGTCCGCGAAGTGCCTTGGAAAATGGCGGCCGCCCGCGGCATCAGCACCGGCTTCGGCATGGAGATCACGTCGGTCGCGGACGAGCCCGACAACTCGTTCAACGCGTTCGTCGAGCGGATTCGGCAGCGGGTGCAATACAAAGTTCTGGTCGGCGCCTCGACCGAACGCACCGAGGAGCTGTCGGCCGGACTGGTGGCCGCCGGCTACGCCGTGAGCGCGGCCAGCGAACTAAAAGCGCTGCTGCACCAGGCCCGGCGCGATCCGCGGCCGCCAGACGCGGCGCTCATCGACTCGAGCCTGCAGCTGTCCATCGACGGCAACAATCAGCTGTGCGCCGGCCTGGCGACCAAACGGGTCCCGCTGGTCAACATCGGCGGCGAGGCCCCGCAGCGGGCCCGCGCCATCATCGACAGCCTGCTGCAGATCGACTAGCGGCGGCGTCGGCTGTTCCGGGCTTTCGGGGCGAACGAGGGTCGCCGCGCCGCGACTCCGATCACAGCGGAACTTCTTCATTTTTTCGCGAAGGCTTTCGCGCGCGCGGGCACTAACCAGTGGAGCACGCGCGCGCTCCTCTCACCCCTTTTACTCCCGAGAGGTTAGAGCCATGAGATTGATTCGAAGCGTCATCGCCCCGGCGATGCTGGCGGCCCTGGCGGTCGCGACGACCGCGTGCACCAACGACTCCCAGGGTTGGTCGAACGCCCAGGCGATTACGGGCGTGGTCGACTCGACGACGTTCTCCGCCCCCGTGGTCGGGGTCCGCGCCGTCCGCAACAACGAGGTCGCGGCGACATCGTCGGTGTCCGCGAGCGGCGAGTTCGCCCTGCGGGTCCCGCCCGGCGACAACTACCGGCTCGAGGTGGTGACGCGCAGCGGCGTGTTCCCGCTCGGCAGCCGCAACGAAAACGACCTGCGCAGCTCGCTGTTCGACGTGTGCGCCCCGAGCGAGACCTACGAGCTCGGCGCGGTGCGGTTCTTCAACGGCGGAGGCGGCGACACGACCACCGGCGGAGGCGGCGGCTACGGCACCACCACGACCGGCGGCGGCGACGACGACGACGGTGGCTATGGAACCACCGGCACGACTGGCGGCGACGACGACGGTGGCTATGGAACGACGAGCACCACCGGCGACGACGACGGCGGCTATGGAACCACTGGCGGCGGCGGTGGTGACGGCGGAACGACGACGGGCGGCGGCGACTACGACGACACCGGCTACGACGACACCGGCTACGACGACACCGGCTACGACGACACCGGCTACGACGACACCGGCTACGGCACCACGGGCACCACCGGCGGCGACGATGACGACGGTGGCTCCGACACCACGGGCGGCGATGACGGCGAAACCACCACCGGCGGCGGCGACTGCGAGGACGACGAGCCCCACGACCCGTGGCCGCCTTGCCCCGACGGCAGCGACAGCTGCGAGTGCGACGACAATGGCGAGTGTTACCCGACCGACCCGTGGCCCCCGTGCGAAGGCGAAGAGTGTCGCGAGCCCTGCTACGACGACGCCGACAACTGCGAGTGCGACGAAGAAGGCAACTGCTACCCGCACGACCCGTGGCCGCCCTGCGAAAACCCGCAGCCCGACGGCTCCTGCGAGCCCGGCGACCCGTGGCCGCCCTGCGACGGCGACGAAGGATGCGATCCGCACCCGTGTGACGAGGATCCCGAAGGCTGTTGGCCCGAGAACCCCGAGTGTCCGTATGATGAGCCGGTCTGCTGGCCCGAGCCCCCGCCGTGCGAAGACGAAAACGGCGACGGCTGGTGCGACGACGAAGAGGGCTGTTACGCCGAAGAACAGGTACCTGACTTCGGCTGCCGCTAGCCCCCGGTAACCTCTTTCCCTCGAGCACCCCCCAATGAGGAGCAGGCCGGCTTTGTTCGCGTGTGGAGCCTTCGCGATCGCAAGTGCGTTCGCGGCGGGGCCCCTCGCGGCGGAGCCGGCCTGCGCCCCAACCGTTCACCTGTCGGGCGCCCCCGAACTGGTGATGGACCTGTCTCGTTCGCTGCGCGCGCGGGGCGTTCACATCGCCGGCGCAGCCCGTCCGTCGCCGAGCCACGCGCCCCCGGACACGTGCACTCCGCCGGTGGGCGCGGCCCGGGTCGAGTCGAGCAGCCGCGGCATCGCGGTTTTGTTTCGCGACCCCGGTGGGCAAACCGAGGCTCGCGAGGTCAGCACGACCGACATCGCCGCCACCTGGATCGAGTCGCGACTGCGCCGTGACGTGAGCCGTCCGCTGCTCGCCGCGCGCATCGCGACCGTTTCGGCGGCGGCGAGTTCGTCTCCCGCAAGCGCCCCCGCGGGCGGTGCGGCGCCGGGGGCACGCCAGCACCCGTTGGCCGAGCGCGACCGGCTGCCGGCCACCGAAGCCGGCGGCTCGCTGGCGGCTGCGCGCGTTCATGTCGCTGCGTTTGCCGAGTTCGGCAGCGACGATCGAAACAGCACCTGGGGCGGCATCGGCGGCACCGCCTGCGTCCGGACCGGACCGGTGTGCCTGGGTGTCGTCGGCCGGGCCGGCTGGGCCAGCCGGGACGATACGCTCGAGCGGTCGAACTACGAGGTTTTGGGGCTGCTGTCGGTGCCGATGCAGGCCGGTCGCGTGACCGTGTCGCCGGACATCGCGGTGGGAATCGGCTCGGTCACCACCGAGGAGCCGGCTTTCGTCGCGCCCGCGCCCGGCTGCGCCGACGGTTCGAGCGCCCCCGAATGCGGCGCCCCGTGGGCGCGCTTTCAAACCCTGTCGGGCCGCGCCGCCGTGGGAGTCACGGCGTCCATTCCCATCGCCGATCGGCTGCATCTCGACCTGCGCGTCGAGGGCAGTGCGGCCGTCGGAGCGCGCACCGCCGACTTCATGGTCGACGATCCGTTTTCGCTGCCCCCGCCGGACCCGGGCCCGGACGGCGAGCCGGGGGACGACGGGCGCGTACTCTACCGAATCGAAGGCGAACCCGGTCGCGTCGTGCGGGCCGGCATCGGCCTGCGCCTGGGGGTCTGGTGAGCGGCGGCGTGGCAAAACTGATTCCCCTGCGCCGGATTGGCAACGCGCCCTCGGACCTGTCCGACGACGCTCTGGTCGCCGCGTGCGCGGTCGGCGACCGAGCCGCCCTGGGGGCGCTGTTCGACCGCCACGAGCGCGCGCTCTACCGGTTCTTGTCGCGCCTCGCGACCACCGACCGGGACGAGATCGACGACCTGGTGCAAAACACCTTCCTCGAAGCCTGGCGCTCGGCGAACCGGTTTCGCGGCCGCGGCGACGTCCGCAGCTGGCTGTTCGGTATCGGCTGCAACGTCGCTCGCCGGTACGTGCGCGGCAAATCCCGGCGCCGCAGCGCCCACGCCAACCTGGCCGAAAGCGCGCCCGGACGCGGGCCCGTCAAGCCCGACGACGAGGCCGAACGCCGGCAGCTCATGGCGCGGCTCGGCGACGCCCTGGCCCGGCTGCCCCACAGTCAGCGCGAGGCCTTCGTGCTGTGCGATCTCGAAGGCATGACCGGCGTCGCCGCAGCGCGCGCGGTCGGCGTGCGCCAGGGAACCATGTGGCGTCGCCTGCACGAAGCCCGGCGGGCGCTGCGCGACGCACTGGAAGGGAGGCACTCGTGAAGAACGAAAGCTCCGTTCCCCCGCCTCTGCGCGAACTCGCCCGGGACCTGCCGGTGGTCGAGCCCGATGACGCGCAGCGCGAACACGTGCGCACGTCGCTGCTGGCGGCCGCGGCGGCGACCCCGCAACGCGCGCCGGCCTGGCGACGCGCGGTCCCCGCGGTGGTCGTGGCCACCGCCGCGGCAGCCGCTGCGGTCTGGGCACTGTCGGTCAAACCGGGCTCGGCCGAGCAACCCGCGACCCCCGCGGTCGCCAGGACCGACGGACAGCCAGCCGCCAAGGACGCCGCGGTCCCCGGGTCCCCGGCCGCGCCCGCCGAAGCAGGGCGCTCCGAGCCCGCGACCGTCGCGGGCTCCCGCGAGGCCGAGTACGCTCGCCTGCCGGGAACCGACGACGAAATCGTGCGCCTGCGGCGCGGTCGGCTCGACGTCCGCACCGGAACCCGCCCCGTTCGAGTGGTCACCGGCGACGCCCAGGTCGATGCCTCGGCGACGGCCTTTTCGATCGAAGTCGAAGGCGACGAGTTGCTCGCCCTCGACGTCTTCGAAGGCACCGCAACCGTGCGCATTCGAAAACACCAGGTGGTCATCTTGAGCGCCGGCGAACGCTGGCGGCGAGAGACCCAGGTCGAAATCGCCGGCGTTATCGACGCGCCCGTCGACGACGTCACGGTCGTCGAGACCGAGATGCAAACGCAGAGAGCCCCCGAACCCGGCCAGCAGCGGCGGCGCGTTTTCGACCGGCCGGAGCCAACGAGGCTCGCCCCGCCGGCGCGGACAGCGCCCGCCATCGACCCGGTCACCCCGCGAACGCGCCGGGCACCGAAGCCGCGCGCGCCCGACGCGCTCGGGACGCCGGCATCCCGGGCAACGGCATCCCGGGCAACGGAGCCGCGCGTTCCGGGCGAGCGCCTTGGCCAGGCGCCGACACCGGGCGCCGCCACCTCACCGGTCGCGCGCGCGCCGGCCAGCGACAGCGCGGCCGGCACGCCTTCCGCCGCCGCGACCGTGACCGCGACCGCGACCGACGAGCGGCCCGTTGCCAAAACGCCCACTGGCCCAACCCCGGCCGAACTCGCTTTTTCCGGGGCGTGGAAGACCCTGCGGGCCGGCAACTACGGCATCGCTGCCGACGCGTTTGCGCGCTGCGTCGAGCTGGCCCCCAACGGCGCCCTGGCCATGGATGCGCGCTACTGGCGCGCCATTGCGCTCGCGCGGGCCGGTCGCGACCCCGAAGCCCGCCGGGCCATGCAGCGGTTTGTCGACCGACATCCAGCGTCGTCGCGGGCCGCCGAGCTCGCCGCCATGCTCGGGTGGCTACTGCTCGACGCGGGCGAGCCCGAGCGCGCGGGCGGCCTGTTCGAGCGCGCCCTGAAGAGCTCAGCCCCCGATGTGCGGGCAAGTGCGCGCAAAGGCCTCGACGCACTCGAGGCGGCCCGCTAGCGCGACGCCCGCGCACGCCGCCGCGCGTGCCAACCCGCGTGACCTGCATCCTTCGGCGCCTTCGAGCGACTGGCTATTCTGCCCGGGCCCACGGACGACCGCCGGGTTTTTGCCGGCAGTCGAAGCAAGGCGGTAGGATTTTGCGGATGAAACAGGCTCTTGGACTCGCTCTCGGACTCGCGTTGCTGCTGGCCTCGGCGCCCGCCGCTTTGGCCCAGGGCGGACCGGGCGGTCCGGCGGCGGCGCCGGGACCGCGCACGCCACCGCCGGCCGGCGCCAATCCCTTTGCCGGTCCGCGCTTTCCGAACCGGCGCGGGCTCACCCTCGGCTTCGGCGGCGGCATCGGCAGTATGGAAACGAGCGACATTGCCGGACTTGGCGACGACAGCCTTGCGGGCGGAGTCTTTGGCCACGTCGGATGGATGCTCACGCCGCAGCTCGCCCTGGTCGGCGAAGCCTTCACCGCGCTGCAGAGCACCGGCGACAACATCGGCGCGGGCGACGTCTTTTTGGCCCAGACCGGCGTCTTCGTGGCCGCGCAGTTCTGGGCGACCCCGCAGCTGTGGTTCAAGGGCGGCGTCGGCGGCGCTTTCGCATCGTTTCAGGACGATGCGGGCATCGTCGAAGACATCGGCAGCGGCGACGGCGGCCCGGCCCTGCTGCTGGCGGCGGGCTTCGAGGTGCTGCACGCGCCCCGGTTCTCCCTCGACGTGCAGTTCCGGTTCGCCTCGGCCACCTACGACGGCGTGGTCGACACGCGCGTGAGCCAGGGCATCTTTGCCATCGGCTTTAACTGGTTCTTGACGCCCATCATCGGCGTCGGCACTACTGCGTACTAGTGACCTGGAACAGGTATTCGTCGGATAACTCTCCGGGCTCCTCTACGCGCTAGCGTCGTGGCTCGTCGGTCACTTGGGCCCACCCCAGGACACTAGCAGCGGCGGGCGCGGGCCTGATTTGTCCGACCGATGGCTGCGAAAAACCGCCGCCGGGGCGCCGTTTTGGGGCGATTGCGTGTGCCAATGGCCACGGTGGAACCGCGCCAGGTCGAATGTGACTTGCCGCGCCCGGGAACCACTTCCTACACTTGGGCCATGAAGTCCGGGTTAGCACTGGTGGCGTTCGCAGCGGGCCTTCTCGTCGCGGGCGCCGCGCACGCCCAGGCGCCGGGTGCCGTCCCGGCCGGGCCGCCGGCGGCGCCTCCGCCGACCCAGGCCAGCCCGCCGGGCTACGCACCGGCACCGCCACCCGTGGCCGTTGCCGGCGGCGGCGAGCGGCGCGGCTTCACCTTTGGCATCGGCATCGGCGGCGGGTCGATCCAGTGCGAAGACAACCAGTGTGACGAGCTCGAAACCCTGAGCCTCAACCTGCACCTCGGCGCCATGGTCCGGCCGCGCCTGGCCATCGCCGTCGACCTGTGGGGCAACTACCACTTCGACTACGGCGACAGCTCGTTGCGCTCGGACGAGGTTCTCACATCGCTGAGCTTCGCCAGCGTGGTGTTGCGCGGCTGGGCCACGCCGCGCCTGTGGTTTCAGGGTGGCATCAGCGGCGCGACCTTTGCTCAGCGCGTCGAGGTTCCCGGTGGACGGGACGTCGAAAACACCACCGACACCGTGGCGGCCGTGGTTTTCGGCGTCGGCTATGAACTGCTCACAAGCGACCGCTACTCGCTCGACCTTTCGTTGCGGTTCGGCGCCGGTGACTTCAGCGACGAGCTCGACGTGGACGGCAGCCTGACCAGCGGCGCCTTCATGGTCGGCTTCAACTGGTTCTAGGGCGAGCATCGGCCCCTTGCACCACCCGCAAGGGCAACGCCCGGTGGCGGGAGGCAACGCGACCACATTCGCGACGCGCGGGCCCGCGGCCGTGACCCGCGCAGGTGCGAGACAACGAGGCGCGAAAGGCGAGGCCCGCTCGCGCTTTCGGGCGGCCGCTGCGGCGGTCGTGGCGCTCGCACTGCTTGGGCCCGCCACCGCGCGCGCCCAGGACGACGACAGCGACGGCGTCTACGTGGTCGACCCGGCCCTCGAGCCCAAAGGCGAGGCCTACGTGCCAGAGCTTCGCACCGCGCCCCGGTTTGCTTTTGGCTTCGACGGCGGGGTGGGCAGCTTTTCGTGCTCCGGGTGCTCGAACGACCGCTTTACCGGCCTGTCCGTCGACGTTTTCACCGGCGCGCAACTCGCCCGTCGGCTGGCCCTGCTGGTGCGCGGCTGGGGCGTGTTTACCTACCGGCCAGAGGGATCCCGAAACGCCGGCTGGGTCATCGTCGACTTCAACACCGTCGAAGCCCGGCTGTGGGTCACGCCGACTCTGTGGGTCGACGCGGGCGCCGGACCGGCCCTGCTCGTAAGCACCGTCGGCGTCGATGGCCTCACCGAGGTCGCGCCCGGATTCACCCTCGCCGTCGGGGGCGAGCTCGAGCATCGCCCCAACCGGGGCATCGAACTTTCGCTGCGCCTGGGCTACGCCGCGTTCGACGACGACAGCGCCGGCGGCCTGTGGACCGTTGCCGCCGCCGTCGGTTTGCACCTGTACCCGTAAGTCAGCTTTCGCTAGCCCCTGTGTGTGTACGTACGCTGCGCAGCGCAGCGGTACGCCCCACGTACGTCTGCGGCCGAGCACTGTTTGGTTTCAGGTACTTCGCTGCTGGTCCAGCCCGTGCACCAGGAGCGGGTCACCCCATGACTCGAACAGGAGCTGCACCCATGAGATTTCGACTTTCCCTGCTGGCCACGTTGTTGGCCGCGATGAGTTGGGGCTGCCTGAGCGGCGACCTCGGTCCCGACATCGAGCCCCAAAACCTGGTGAGCTGTTTCGACACCGCGAGCGGTTTGCAGTGCGTGTCGACGCCCCAGGCGATCCACTACGCATCGTTGGACGCCGATGGCGACGGCGAAGACGACCCGTTCGTGTGCGCCGACGCCGACTCGAAAAACGATCGGTCTAGCGCCCTGCGCGGCGACGACACCGACGAAGACACCGACGGCGATACCGACGAAGACGGCGACGAGGACACCGACGAAGGTGACGACGACGGCGACTCGGACTCCGACTCGGACAGCGACTCGGACTGTGACTCGGACAGCGACAGCGACAGCGAAGACAACGACAGCGACAGCGATAGCGACGCCGAGGGCGACGCCGACCGAGACGGCGTGGACAACGAGGACGACTGCGACTCGATGGTCTGCGAGCCCGACGACGAGCCGACCCCGGAGCCCGAGCCCGAGGACCCCGAGACTCCGGAAGACCCGGAGTCGCCCGAGGATCCCGAGGACCCGGAGTCGCCCGAGCCTGAGCCCCCCGCGGATCCGGAGATCCCCGAGGCGCGCTAACCCCTTTCGCCCACTCAGCCCATGCCGATTCTTCTGACGCTTCTTTGCCTCGCAGCCCTCGCCGGCGCCGTCTACGTCCACGTTCGGTGCGCGCGCGCCGGTCTCCGGCGCCCTTTGGCTGCCCTCATCGCTCTCGATCTTGTCATCGTCGTCCTGGTCGCGGCGGCAGCGGGGACCGGCGAGCGCTTCGAGGCCTGGATGCAAGAAGACGGCTGGGCCGAGTGGGCGACCTTTATCGCGTTTACGGCGGCCGCCATCTGCTTTGCGATCGAAGCCCATCGCCATCACAAGCGCTACTGGATAGACCGGGTCGCGCGCTGGACCCTGCTCGTCGGCTTCGGCGGCACGGCTCTGTTTTGCCTGGTGGTGGCCGGCGAAGAGATTTCCTGGGGCCAGCGCTTGTTCGCCATTCAGCCCCCGGAGGTGTTCCTGCAGAGCAACTACCAGCAGGAGCTCAACGTTCACAACATGCTCAAGGGCAAGTCGCTTGCCGGTCTTTCCCTCGAAAGCAAGCACCTGGTCGCGCTGGTCGCCTGCCTGTACGGATTGCTGTATCCGCTGGCCGTGGGCTTTTTGCGAGGCGGTGAGCGCATCGATGCGCTGCGCAAGATCGCCGCGCCGATGGCGCTCGCGCCCGCGTTCGCACTGGTGGCCCTGGCCGAGCTCACCTACCCGGTGAGCTACACCGGCGAAGCAGCGGAGCTGGTTTTGGGCCTCGCGTTCCTGGCCACGGCCCTGCTTCACCGCCCCGCGCCCACCCGGCGTTCCCACAAAGGCTATCTCGTCCCGGCTGCGGCGACCGCCGCCGTCATTGCCGGCGGCCTCGTCCTGCAGCCGCTGGTTCCCGCGGCCATGTACGGATCCGACGCCGAGGCGGTCGCCCAAACCCGGGTCGAGCTCGCTCAGTTCGCCACGGGCCTGGCGACCGCTCGCACCGATCGGCTCAACCGCAAGCGGTCGGTTCACAAACGTGTATTCACCGCCGTGCGCAAAGGCTATTTCGACTTCTCCGGCGCCAGTCCCCTCGACGGCGTCGCGCCCGATACCCGGGCCGAGTACTTCATCGACCCCTGGCAAAACCCGTACTGGGTGCGCTGGTCTCGCGAAGCCAACGCGATGGTCGTGTACTCGTTCGGCCCCAACCGCCGCCGCGATACCAACATCGCCGCCCTGCTCGAACGCGGCCCGGCGAGCTCCGACCGCGCCCCCGACGGCGACGATATCGCTATCGTTATCGACCTGCGGACCGAGACGCTCCCCGCCCGGCGAGCGCGCGCGGCCCTGTAGCTCCGTCACGGTCCCCGCATCGACGCAGTCGCGATGCCCGGCGCTGCGAACGCGACACGTACCTACACCGTCGCCACGAACCCTCGCCTCGCCGACGGGTCGCGTTGAGTTTGTGCGCGACGCGAACACCTCCGCGCTAGGATGAGGTTCGTGTCGGAAACGCCAGAATTCCAGGGCACCGACCGATTCGTCGTCCGTCGGCGCATCGGAACCGGCGGCATGGGACTGGTGTACCGAGCGTTCGATCGCGAGCGCGGTGCCGACGTCGCGCTGAAAGTGATGCGCAAGCTCGATGCCGCAGCGCTGCTGCGCTTCAAGCGCGAGTTTCGCGCCCTGTCGGACGTCTCGCACCCGAATCTAGTTTCACTGCACGAGCTCGTGTCGACCGACGACCACTGGTTCTTCACCATGGAGCTGGTCGAGGGCGTCGACTTTCTCGAGTACGTGCGCGGCGGCTTCGACTCCGCCAGCGAAGCAGACACGCTGATCGAACCCCAGGGCCTGGTGCCGCGTTCGGCCGCAGCCGACTCGCGCCCGAGCGCCAGTACGAACACCACGGCCTATTCCAACGCCATGTCGGCCTCGGGCGAGATGTTCGTTCCGATGGGTATCGACCCCCGCGGCTCGATGCCCGGCTACGACCAGGTCTTCGATCCGCTGCGCGATCCGGCGCAGTTCGCACGACTTCGCGACGCGCTGCGCCAGCTCGCGGTGGGCGTCGACGCCCTGCACCGAGCCGGCATGCTGCACCGCGACCTAAAGCCATCGAACGTGCTCGTAACCAACGAGGGCCGGGTCGTGATCCTCGACTTCGGCATCGTTGCCGACCTCGCGCCGCGCCGATGGTCGAGAACCGACAGCGCGGCCGGCCGGCTGGTCGGCACGCCCGCGTACATGGCGCCGGAGCAAGCGGCCGCCGGTGACAGCATCGACGAGGCGGCCGACTGGTACGCCATGGGTGTCATGACCTACGAGGCCATGTGCGGCCGGCGCCCGTTCCCGGGCCGGCGTCGCGACGTCATCACCCTGAAGCTCGGCGACGAGCCGCCGCCGCCGCCCGTCGCCATCGCCCCTTGGATTCCCGACGATCTCGACCGGCTGGTGGTTGGCCTGCTCGCCCGCGAACCCGGCGACAGACCGTCGTGCCGCCACATTCTCGAGCTGCTCGGCGCCAGTCCCGATGCGCCGACCGGCGGCGCCCTGCAGGCCAGCGCGCTCGGCTCGTACGCCGACGTCCTCATCGGCCGGGACAAGCAGCTCGCGGACCTGCGCAGCGCTTACCTCGACACCCGGGCCGGCTCGTTTCGCGCCGCCCTGGTTCACGGCGAATCCGGCATGGGCAAAAGCGCCCTGGTCGAGCACTTCTTGTCGGAGCTCGAAGACGACCGCGAGGCGGTGCTTTTGTCGGGGCGCTGCTACGAGCGCGAGTCGGTTCCCTTCAAGGCGCTCGACAGCCTGCTCGACGGCCTCGCTCGCTTTCTGTACGAACTGTCGCAAAGCGAGGCCCGATCGCTGGTGCCGCGCCACTGCGGTGCCCTCGTGCGCCTGTTCCCGGTGCTCCGACGAGTTGAGGCCTTTAACGAGGCGGCCCGGCGCGACGACGAGGCGCAGGATCCGCACGAGCTCCGGCTGCGCGGCTTCGAGGCCCTGCGCTCGCTTCTGCGGCGACTGTGCCGGACGCGACCGCTGGTGCTCCACATCGACGACGGCCAGTGGGCCGACGCCGACAGCGCAACACTTCTGTCGTCGGTGCTGCGCGAGCCGCAGCTGCCGCTGCTTCTGGTCGTGGGGTACCGCTCCGAGCACAGTGACACCAGCCCGTTTTTGCGCGTCGTGCGCACGACGTTGCCGCACGCGTCGACGGTGGCCGTCGAGCCGCTGGCCGATGACGAGTCGCGCGCGTTGGCGGTCACGCTGCTCCGCCAGCGCGGCATGCTGGAAGCGGACCGCGACGCCGACGCAATCGCGCGCGAGTCCTCAGGCAATCCGTTCTTCGTCAACGCCCTGGCGACCTACGTGACGTCGCCAGGCGAAGCCGGAAACCGCGAGGAGTTTCGCGACGTCGTCACCTTCGACGAAATGCTGCGCGAGACCGTCGACCGGCTGTCGAGCGAGGCGCGCGAGCTGCTCGAGATCGTCGCCTTTGCCGGGCACCCGATTCCAACCCGCGTCGCGGCCCGGGCCGCCCAGGTCGACAAACGAGCGGCCGGCGCGGTGGCTGCACTGCGCAGCGCGTCGCTCATCCGAACCGGCGGCGAGCGATCGCGCGAGTGGATCGAGTGCTACCACGATCGCATTCGCGAAGCCGTTGTGGCGTCGGTGGAGGCACTGCGTTCGCGCGAGCGCCACGCCGCCCTCGCCGCCTGCCTCGGCGCCGAGCCGGGTGTCGACCCGCAGACGCTCGCCGTGCACTGCGAAGGCGCCGGTCAACTCGATCGCGCCGCGCAGCTGTATCTCGAAGCCGCCGACCAGTCGGCGAACAACCTCGCCTTCGACCGGGCAATCGCCCTGTACCAGCGCGCCCTCGACCTGCGCCCCCTCAGCGGCCCAGAGCTGGCCTCGGTCCAGCTGCGCCTGGCCGACGCGCAGGTTCACGCCGGACGCGGACTCGATGCCGCGCGTTCGTACCTGGCCGCCGCCGCCCACGCCGACCCGGCCACCGCCCTGCGCTGTCGCTCGCGGGCGGCCGAGGAAATGTTGCGCTGCGGGCGCATCGACGAGGGCCTGGCGCTGTTCGAAGAACTGCTGAGCACCGTGGACATCTACCTGCCGCGCACGCGAGGCGCGACCCTGCGCATGTTGCTCGGCGGCCGGCTTCGGCTCAAGCTGCGCGGCACGCGCTTTTCTGCCCGCGACGCCAGCGAGCTATCGGACGTCGAGCGGACCCGGCTAAACCTTCTGCGAACCTCGTCGGGCGTGCTCGCGATGACCGACAATACCCTCGGCACGGCCTTTCAGACCCGGCACCTGCTCGAGGCCCTGCGCCTCGGCGAGCGGGTGCACGTCGCCGAAGCGCTCGGTATGGAGAGTGCGATTACGGCACTGGGCGGTCGCAAGAACCGCGCACGAGCCATTGAGCTCTCCGAGCAAGCCGCCGACCTGAGCCGCCGCGCCGGCGAGCCCGTTGCCCTCGGCACCGCTCAGTTCGCGCGGGCAATGACCGACTTTCAGTGCGGCTATTGGCGCACGGGGCGCTCGCTCGCCGAACAGGCCGTCCAAACCCTGCGCACCCAGTGCGCGGACTACGGCTTTGGCGCCTCCTCGGCCGAGGTCGTTTACCTGTGGGGGGTGAACTACATGGGCGATCTAGGCGAGCTGCGCCAGCGGGTGCTGCGCCTGCTGCGCGAGGGCGAAGCTCGCGGTGACCTGTACCTGGTGACCAACGTCTCGATTGGCGTTCCCAACACGTCCTGGCTCCTGTTCGGCGAAGAGGACGAAGCCCGCCGCCGAAACCGCGACGCCGTGGCCCGGTGGTCGCGGCGCAATTACCACCTCCAGCACTACTGGGGCGCGCTCGGCGAGGTCCATGCAGACCTGTACGAAGGCCAGGTCGACCGAGCTTGCGAGCGCATGTCAAAGGAGATTCCGACGCTCAAGCGCGCCTATTTCTTCCGCATCGCCCTGATGCGAGCGCAGATTTTCCAGCTGGTCGCGCGCTGCAACCTGGCGGTGGCCGAATCCGGCAGCGACCGAGCCAGCCACCTGCGCGCGGCCGCCCGGGACGCCCGCCGCCTGGCAGCCGACCCGCACACCCTGTCAGAGACCTGCGCGCCGCTGCAGGCCGCCGGTGTTGCGTGCCTGCGCGGCGACCTCGACCAGGCAGCGATCTTGCTTCGCCGCGCCATCGACACCGGCGAGCGTCACGAGATGATGTTTCACGTCAACGTGGCCCGGTTTCACCTCGGCCGCCTCATCGGCGGCGCCGAGGGCGACGCCCTCAAGACAACGGGCAACGACTACATGCGCGGTGAAGGCATGGCCGACCCGTCGGCCGCGGCGCGCTTTTTGGCCCCCGGCTTCGACCGGCTCGGCTAGCCGCGGCACGGGCTGCGGCGAGACCGGCGCACGGCGGCGATGTCCTGCTGGTCGCGAGCATCGTCGACCGACTCGTCGCGCAGGGCGGCCAGGGCGCTGGCGGCGGTCGGGCCCAGGGGCTCGGCGATTCGGTAGTAGATCCACTGCCCGTCGCGGCGGTCTTCGACCAGCCCGGCCTGGCGCAGCATGTTCATGTGGCGCGAGGCACGCGACTGCGACACGTCGAGCCCAACCTCGACGTCGCACACGCACAGCTCGCCAAACTCCTGCAGCACGCGCAAGATGCGCAGGCGCGTCTCGTCGGCCAGGGCCTTGTGAATCTCGGCTATGTCTCGCGCGCTCACGCCGGTGACCTCTCGCGCTACATGGACAAGAACACCGACATCTCATCCGTGCGCGTGAAGTCGGTGGTCTTGTAGAGCAGCTCGCCCTTGGGATTGGTAATGACGAAAAAGGGCAGCCCGACACGCAGCTCGGGAAAGCGCTCGTCGTCGCGGTACTCGGCAAACAGCGGCGAGGTGTCGTAGACCTTGAGCAGCACCGCGCCCTGCAGCGCCGCGTTGAACGCCTCGTCGGTCACCGCCAGCGTTTCGAACGCTTTGCAGTTGGTGCACCAGCTGCCATAGAAGTCGATGAAGACCGGTTTGCCGGTGCTCTGGGCTTCGGCGTAGGCGCGCTCGCGATCGAGGTGCCAGGTGAGGTTGCCCGTCACGGCGGTGAGGGCGCCAGCGCCTTCACCGGCGGACACCGCGCTCGGAGACGCGACGGCCGCGCCGGCAACAGGCACCGCGGCTCGCGCCATGGCGACCGCGGCGCCGACGGCAGCCACGCCCAACAGCGCGCGGCGGGTGCGGTCGTGCACCGTGAGGTCGCCGGCGTCCTGCCAGGCAAAGACCGCGTAGGCGAGCACGACCGCAGCGACCATGCACGCCGTGGAGGCTCCCTCGGACAGGCCCGCACCCACGAGCCCCTTTTCGAGATAACCGACGGCAAACGCCGCAATGAGTGCAGCAAAGGCGAGCTGCACCCACTGCATCCACCGACCGGCCCGCGGCAGCCCCACACCGAACACGCCGATAAGCAAGATCGGCAGGCCGACACCGGCGCCGAACACGGCGAGCTTGGCGCCGCCCAGGGCGACAACGCCGGCGGTGGCCACGTCGATCCCGGCGGCCAGCCCCACCAGCACGCTCACCACCACGGGGCCGACGCACGCGCTCGACATCAGTCCCGCGCCGGCGCCCATCGCGAACGTCGCGCCGAGCGAGCGGGGCGACGACTCACCCGGCGCCCCCGCCGACTGCTGAAAGAACGACAGGTGCAGCGCACCGGCGGTCGCCAGCGCCATGACGACGAGAGCCGCGCCGATGCCCAGGTTGACCAGCGGCAGGCGCAGAAGCGCGTTAAACGCGCCCCCGGTGGCCGCCGCCACCGCCCCTAGCACGGCGTACATGCCGACCAGGCCGGCGTAGTACGCGAGCGGGTGGCCGAGCGCCCCGAGCGAACTGGTGCGCCCGCGCAGGATGCCGACGGTGATTGGATACAGCGGGTACACACAGGGCAGCGCGCTGGCCGCGATGCCGCCGACCAGCAGCAGAAGCCACGCCGCCGGTCCCGACGACACGGCCAGCTGCTGCTCGACCCAGGCGTTGAGGGCGTCCATGGTTAACCGCGGACGTTCTTCATCAGGAAGAACATTTCCTGGGCGATCTGCAAGCTGCGCTCGTCGTAGCGCGACGCCTCGGCCGGCGTGTCGTCGGCCTCTTTCGGATCGACGTACGGCAGCGCGACCCGGAGCGTGGCGCCGAAGACCGTCGGGCAGTTCTTGTCGGCCTGCGAGCACGTCATGACCGCGGCGAAGTTTTCCTTCGGGTTGGGCGTCTCGGAGTACACCTTGGAAAAGGCTTCCTGCACGGGTGCTTCAGGGCCGTACGAAACCTTGTACCGGGGGTTTTCGCCGCCCGGATTCTCGATCTGAAAACCCGCCCGCTCGAGGGCGGCCACCGCCCGCGGGTTGAACGCCGTCGCCTCGGTGCCGCCCGAAAAGGTCTCGATGGCCTCGTGGCCGTAGTAGCTGGCGGCGACCTTGGCCCACAGTTGGGCCAAGTGACTGCGTCGCGAGTTGTGGGTGCAAATGAAGACGGCCCGCGCCGCCTCGTTGGCCGACAACTTGGTGCGCAGAAACAGCGCGACCTTGCGAAGCTCGGTCTGGCGGTCCGCGGGGATCGCATCGACGCCGGGCAAGACGCGGTCGGTGACGAACGCGGCGAGTGAATCGAAGAGCATGTCGGCTCCGGGGGCAGGCTCGCTGGGAGCGGTGGCGGTCTCGTCGGATGCCGGCTTTGCCGCGGCGGCAGATTCCGCCACCGCCGGCTCGGCAGCGGTGGCCGCCGGGGCTTTCGAAGCCTCAGAATCCGGCGACTTACTGCACGCAGGCGCGCCCAGCAGCCAGGTCGCACCGACAATCAGACACAGGCGTCTCGACAACATGCGACGGGGATACACCCGCCCCCGCATATGCGCAAGAGCGCATATGCTCGTTTCCTGTGACGACTCGGTCGCAGCGCGACGGCCCCACGAAAAAAAAGGGCGCCCCAATCAGGAGCGCCCTTTGTGCGTCTGTTGCGAAAAAGGCTACGCGCCTTCGGCCGCGGCTTCCTTGGCGTACATGACCATGGGCGCGGCGTGCTTTTCGACCACGTCCTCGTTGATCACAACCTCGCGAATGTTCGGCTGGCTCGGCGTGTCGTACATGATGTCGAGCATCGCCGACTCGAGGATGGCGCGCAGACCGCGGGCGCCGCTTTTGTGCTCCTGGGCCATCTGCGCGACCTTGTAGAGCGCGCCGCGCGTGAACTTGAGCTTCACGCCGTCCATCTCGAACAGCTTCTGGTACTGCTTGACCAGCGCGTTCTTCGGCTTGGTGAGAATCTCGACCAGCGCGTCCTCGGACAGCTCGTGCAGCGGCGCCAGCACCGGCAGACGCCCGACGAACTCGGGAATCATGCCGTACTTGAGCAAGTCCTCGGGCTGGACCTCTTTGATGAGCTCCCACTGCGAAAACTCGCTCTTGGTTTCCATCGTGGCGCCGAAACCGATGAGCTTTTGCCCGATGCGGTTTTCGATGATGTCTTCGAGGCCGGTGAACGCGCCGCCGCAGATGAACAGGATGTTGGTCGTATCGACCTGGAGAAACTCCTGCTGCGGATGCTTGCGGCCACCCTTGGGCGGAACCGCGGCCACCGTTCCCTCGATGATCTTGAGCAGCGCCTGCTGAACGCCCTCGCCACTCACGTCGCGCGTGATCGACGGGTTGTCGCTCTTGCGAGCAATTTTGTCGATCTCGTCGATGTACACGATGCCCCGCTGAGCGCGCTCGATGTCGTGGTCGGCGTTCTGCAGCAGGTTGACGATGATGTTCTCGACGTCTTCACCGACGTAGCCAGCCTCGGTGAGGTTGGTCGCGTCGGCAATGGCGAACGGCACGTTGAGGATGCGCGCGAGAGTCTGCGCCAGAAGCGTCTTGCCCGAGCCGGTGGGGCCCAGGAGCAAGATGTTCGACTTCTGTAGCTCGATGTCGTCTTCGTCGGTGGGCTTGGCGTCGATTCGCTTGTAGTGGTTGTGCACCGCTACAGCGAGGATCTTCTTCGCCCGGTCCTGCCCGATGACGTACTCGTCGAGGATGGATTTGATCTCGGAAGGCTTGGGCACAGCCTGCAGGCCGTAGCTCTGCTCTTCCTTTTCGATCTCCTCGGCGATGATGTCGTTGCACAGGCCAATGCACTCGTCGCAGATGTAGACCGTGGGTCCAGCGATGAGCTTCTTGACCTCTTTTTGCGACTTTCCGCAGAAGGAACAGGTCAGGTTCCCGCTGCCGCTCGTTGTCTTTTCCGTTGGCATTACTTACTCGCGCGCCTTTGGGAGAGCGCCTACTCCTCGGGGGCGGCCGCGTGGCGAGTGACGATCTCGTCCACGATTCCGTACTCTTTCGCTTCCGCGGGTCCCATGAAGTAGTCGCGCTCGCTGTCTTGCTCGATACGCTCCAGAGGCTGCCCCGTGTGTTCCACGTAGAGCCTGTTAAGTGTATCGCGCGTCTTGAGCATCTCCTTAGCGTGAATCTCGATGTCCGACGCCTGCCCCTGGTAACCGCCGAGCGGTTGGTGAATCATTACGCGGGCATGCGGCAGAATCATGCGCTTGCCCTTGGCGCCGGCGGCCAGCAGGAACGAGCCCATTGACGCCGCCTGGCCCATGCAGATGGTCGCCACGTCACACCGGACGTACTGCATGGTGTCGTAAATGGCCAATCCGGCCGTGACGAGGCCGCCCGGCGAGTTGATGTACAGCATGATGTCCTTGTCGGGCTCTTCCGACTCGAGGAACAAAAGCTGCGCGATGATGACGTTGGCGATCTCGTCGTTGACCGGCGTTCCGAGGAACACGATGCGGTCCTTGAGCAGACGGGAGAAAATATCCCACCCGCGCTCACCGCGGTGGGTCTGCTCGATAACCGTGGGAATGATCATGCCCGTCGGACGCTGGGCGTACGCGGGCAGGGAACCAAAGGGGTAGCCTGGCTTGCTCATGGCGGTAGTCCGTTGCGAGAGGGGTACGCGCACCGGGGGCGGCGTGACGTTTGCGTCGCGCCCAACCAGCCCCACGGCACCGACTCTTCACACATCGTAGCCGCAATCGCGCGGCCGCGCTCGCCGGCTACTCCTCTTTTTGCCCGGCTTCGTCGGCCTCTGCGCCTGCAGTTTCGGCGGGCTCCGCGTCATCGGCGTCACCCGCGTCCTCCGACTCCGGAGGCGCATCGGTGACCGTCGCCGCGGCCACGAGCAGGTCGAGAACCTTTTCGCGCTGAAGCGCGTACTTCAGGTTGTCGAGGCGTCCATCCCGGTCGAACTCGGCGCGCAGCCGGGCCGCGTTGCTGTTTTGCGAGGCCGCCATCTCCTCGAGGCGGGCGTTGAGGTCGTCGTCGCCGACCTCGACCTTCTCGGCCTCGCTCACCGCCTCGATGAGCAACTCGCCGCGCACTTCGTCACCGGCGCTGTCGGCCATGCGCTCGCGCATGTCCTCGAACATCTTGGGGTCGAGGTTCTCGGCTCCGCCGAACATCTGAGCGAGACGCGCGATCTGGTTCTGGATGGCGCGCTGGATCAGCGACGGCGCCACCGGCACCTGGTTGGCGGCGACCAGCGCTTCGAGGGCCTTTTGGCGCAGGTCGCGCTGGGTTTCCTCTTTGGCCCCGTCCTCGAGCTCGGTGCGAATCACCTTCTTGAGCTCGTCGAGAGTCTCGGCCTTGCCGGTGTCCTTGGCGAACTCGTCGTCGATGGTCGGCACGTCCTTTTGCCGCGCGTCCACAATGGTGATCGCCAGCTTGGCGGTCTTGCCGGCCACCGACTCGTCGCCGAGGTCCTCGGGCATGGTGAGCTCGATTTCCTTGTCGGCGGTATCGAGGGGCAAGCCCAGTAGCGCGTTCACCAGGCCGGGCAGCGGCTCGTTGGCGGGCTCGCCGAGATCGACCATGGCCTGGGGCCGGTCGATCTCTTGCTCGCCGACCGTGCCCTTGATCGCGCACACCAAAACGTCGGTCGCCTCGGCGACCTCGCGGCCTTCGATGGGCTCGAGGTCAGTGTGCTCGCGCTGGAGCTGATCGAGGCGATGGTCGACGGCCTCGTCCGAGATGTCGATGACGCGCCGCTGGATTTCGAGGCCCTCGTACTGGGACTTCTCGAGGGTGATCTCGCCCTTGACCTCGATGTGAGCCTGAAACTTGAAAGCCTCGCCCGATTTGATGTCGCCGCCCTGCACCTGGGGCTCGGCCACGATCGCCAGCTCGTGCTCGCTCACGGCCTGGAACACCGAGTCGCGGGCGAGTTCGCCGGCAACCTCGGCGCGCACCTGCTTGCCGAACATCTGTTTGATGACGCTGCGCGGGACCTTGCCCTTGCGAAACCCCTTGAGCGCGACTGTCTTCGACAGCTCCGCGTACGCCGCGCTGAGCTTGCCCTTGACAGTGTCCCAGGGAATCTCGACGGTCAGTTTCTTCTCAACCGGGGAAACGTCTTCGATGTTGACCTGCATGATGCGCCTCTTCGCTAGAAGCGCCGCGTGTACCACACTTTGAGCGCTCGCGCGCCCCCCCGGTCGGCGCCGGCCCCCCGGCGCCTTCGGAGCCAGCATCGGCAAGTGAGGCCACACTTGGGGACGGTCTTGCCAACTTGCCAAAGAGCGGCAAAACCGTTCCCCCCCACCGCGGGCTCCGAACGGTAACTTGGCAAGACCGTCCCCAAGCGTGAGCTCGACCGGCGGGCCGGGCGGGCGCTAGCGGCGCAGAACGTACGTTGGTTCGCCGCGGTCGTCGTCGCCGGGCTCAACGATGTCGAGCCCGTGGTCCGCCAGCTTGCGCATGAGGCCTTCCATCCAGGCCAGGCCATCGGCCTCGCCCACGATGTCGGCAATTTGTCGGGCGGTGAGGCGTCCTCGGGAGCCAATTTCGTTGAGCACGGTGCGCTCGAGGGGCTCGAGCGAAAAGCCGAGCGGCATGGTCCGGCCGACAATCTGGCCGAGCGGCGCCATCACCGGAACGGGTGTGGTTGCTCGCTTGAAGCGCGCGGTCGAGGGACGGCGACGCGGCGCGGGCGGCGGCGGCCCGCCCGCCGGAGCGTGTGGACCGAACGGACTGACGGTGCGCGCGCCGGGTGCCGAGCGAAACACCTGGTTCGTCGGGGGCGCGGTCGGCGGCCGGGTCCGCGGCACCATGGCCGGCGGCGGCAACGTGCCTGGCTTGGGCCGCTGGGCCGACGAGATCACGCCGCTGGGATTGCGCTGAGCCGCGTCGGCCCGTCCCACCATGGTCGCCGGCTCGGCCGACCGGGCGGGGGCCCGAGCGGGGGCCGGCGCGATGCCGCGCTGCGGCGTCTGGGTGAAAGGCGACCGCCCGGCCCGGGTGGCGGGCGCCGGCGCGACCGGCTCCTGCGGCGTGGCCGACGCGGGCCCCTGGGACTCGCGATCCCGGGCACCGCCGGGCGCCCAGAGATTGGTCTGGCGCTTGTCGAAGTCCGACACCTCGTCGGCCAGGCGCGGCGGGTTGCCTTTGGTGCCGGCCACTCGCCGGGCCGACTGCTTGAGCAGGTCGCGCAGCTCCTGAGCGCGCCCCTCGCTGCCGTGATCGACGTGAATGCCCCAGGGCCCGTGGGGGTCGGCGCTGGCCGGACCAATGGCGAGCGCCGATCCATTGAGAACGATGGCCGGGCGCGTCTGGTCCTCGCTCGAGGCATAGGCGCGCATGAGGACTTTCTGCTCGGCCCAGGTGTCGGCCACGACCATCACCGAGCGAGTCCGGGTCGGCGACGCGGCCGCGGGACTTCGCAGCCACTCTTCGGTCACACGAATTAGCGCCATCCCCCGAGGCGAGAATACCCCAAAGGGCGTGTAGGACCGAAGCCGCACGGGCAACGGCCGCTCCCCGAAGGCCGGGGCCGAGGCCGAACCCCAGGCCGACCCCGAATCCGACCCCGAGACCGAATCCGAGCGCGAATCCGAGGCCGAGACCGACGCCGAACCCGAACCCGAACCCGAATCCGAGGCCGAGACCGAACTCGAGGCCGAGGCCGACCCCGACGCCGAGACCGAGACCGAGACCGAACCCGAGACCGAGGCCAAGGCCGAATCCGAACGCGAATCCGAGGCCGAATCCGAGGCCGAGCCAGCCCCCCCGCAGTGCCGGAGTGTCCACCGGGGACCGACACTGCCAAACGCGCGGCGAGTGTGGCCAGATCCGACGCTCGCCGGGGTGGGACACCACATCGCAGCGGAGGCTGCCTTTGGGGTGCCCGCCGCAACCGTGACTCCGCCGGTCCACATCGTGAACACCGGTTGGCGAATCTCGCCTCTGCCGGCAGCGGCACGCCGGTTGCTGCTGGAGAGCCGCATGCACCGCTACGTCGCCACGCTCATCACCCTGCTCCTGGTCGCTCCGGCCGCCCACGCCGACTCCGGAGCCGCAGACCGACCTGCCCTTACCCGCGCGGCCGACGCCCCGCGGCACTCGTTCGGGTTTCGCGTCGGCGGCTACGGGTTTCGCAACCTGCAGCCCGGACAGGAGGGCGAGTGGAACGACTGCCGCATGAACGGCGTCGGCGTGTTCGGTCAGCGGAACCTCAGCGACCACTTCTTTGCCGAGGCGGCGCTCGACATGTACTTCGTCGACAACACGATCCTCGGCGACGACGGGCCGGAGTACCCACTCGATCGCGAATCGGGCCTTCTGTCGGTGGCCGGCGGCGCGCGCATGTTTCCCGGCTACCGGGTCTCGCCGTACGTCCAGGTCGGCATCGGCCTCGAGCTCACTCGCGCCATCTTGCCCGCCGAGGACGAACAACACGTCGGCGTGTACCCCATGGGCTTTGCCGGCGTGGGCGCCGACGTGCGCGTAAGCGATCGGTTCGCCCTGGGCGCCAACTTTCGCACCAACGTGATGCGCCACTTCGACGTGACCTACACCCTCGTGAGCGACCCCGAGTCCGACGACTGGGGCTCGTTCGACCCCAACGCCGTGCCGCCGGGCGAAAACACCCTCGACGACCAGAGCTACGCCTTCGCCGCCCAGGCGCAGTTCTTCGCGCGCTACTCGTTTTAGTCGCGCGCGGCTCCGGCACTGGCCGGGCGGCGCGATGTACGATGGCGGCATGGCGCGGTCGCACGGCAGCGGCGAGATCGACCGGGCGGCGCTGGCGCGCTGCGGCGCAGACGTGGTGTTCGAGGCCCAGGCGCTGGTGTTCCACCCGGAGAACGTCGAAATCGGCGACGACGTGTACGTCGGCCACCAGGCCATCCTCAAGGCCTATTACAAGAACAAGCTCGTCATCGGGTCGCGCTCGTGGATTGGGCAGCAGTGCTTTTTGCACGCCGCTGGCGGCATCGACATCGGCGAGCGGGTCGGACTCGGCCCGGGGTGCAAGCTCCTGACGTCGACCCACGCCCTGCCCGACGACCCGGCAACCCCGATCATGGACGGAGCGCTCGAGTTTGCGCCGGTGGTCCTCGAGTCGGGCTGCGATATCGGGGTCGGGGCCATCGTGCTGCCCGGCGTTACCGTCGGTCGCGGCGCCCAGGTGGCCGCGGGCGCGGTCGTCGCCGCCGACGTCTCCCCCGGGGCCGTGGTCGCCGGCGTTCCCGCCCGGGTGTTGCGACAGCGGTGACCGGAGTCCGGCTCGAAGTCTGGGTGTTCGCGGCAGTCGCCGCGACCTACGCCGTCATGGCCGCCGCCGGCGGCGAGTGGATGGACGCCGGCGAGCTCACCGCCGCGGCGTTCACTCTGGGCGGCGCACACCCGCCGGGACACCCCGGTCATTCCCTTCTGGGCAAGCTGGCCACCCTGGTGCCCGTCGGCGAGGTGGCGTTTCGAGTCAACCTGCTGTCGGGCGTAGGCATGGCGGCGGCCGCCGCGGGCGTGGTCGCGCTCGGGCGAACCTTGGTCCGAGACGGCCTGGTGCCGGCCGCGGTGGGCGCGAGCCTGGCGGCGATGTCGCCGGTGATTACGACCAACGCAACGCGCGCCGAGGTATATGGCCCGGTGTCGGCGCTGCTGGTGTGGGCGACGGTCCTGGTGGTCAAGTTCGCGCGGGCCGAGACCGAGACCGAGACCGAAGCCGAGGCCGAGACCGAGACCGAGACCGAGACCGAGACCGAGACCGAGACCGGGGCCGAGACCGAGACCGAGGCCGGTCCCGGGGGGCTCGCGGGGTTCGGTGGCTCCGGGCGGCTGGTGCTGGCGGCCGGTTTTCTCGTCGCCCTCGCGGTGAGCTTTCAGCCGCTGATCGCCGCGGCGGCCGCGGTGCCCCTTGCCGTTGCCATTGCGGTAACGGCGCGGCAACGGGTGCTTCGCCTGGCGCCGCCCGTGCTGGCCCTGGGAGCCCTGGCTCTCGTTACCTACGCCTACCTGCCGATTCGAGCCAACGCCGCCGCGCCACCGGCGCTTTTGTGGGGCGATCCGTCCACCCTCGACGCGCTGCTCACGCTTCTGTCGGCGCCCGCGTACCAGGGCAACTTCGCGACCGCCGGCGCCGGCGAACGGTTCGCGGGCCTGTGGCTGCTGGTCGGCGAGGGGGCGGGGCTCCCCCTTTTGTTTCTCGGCACCGCGGGGCTCGCGTTTGCCGCCCTGACCGGCCTGCGCGGCGCCGGCGTCGTGCTCGCAACCGCGGTTGGCGTGGTCGCCGGGGCGGCGACCCAGCACTACGTCAACCCGGACATGCCGGGCTACGTGTCGGTGGCCGTGTTTCTGTGCGCGGCCGGCCTCGTGCCCGTGGTCGCCGCCGTCTCCCGAGCAGCCGGCTCGTTCGCGGGCGAGGGGCTCCGCTCCCACGCGGTTCACGCCCTGGTCGTTCTGCCCATGGCCGGCCTGGCGTTCGTCGGGCCCACGGTCCGCGCCTACGACGGCGGCTCTCGACGCACCGATGTCGATGGACCGCGCGCGCACTTCGAGGCCACCGTCGGCCAGGTGCCCGCCGGCCCCGCCGTCTACTTTGCAAACGGCGACCACACGCTGTTCCCCGCCATGTATGAACAGCTGGTCGCGGGCGCCCGACCGGACGTCGCCGTAGCCAACGCCGATCTCGTTCGCGACATCTGGTTTCTGCGCTACGTCGACGCGCGGCTCCCCGTCGTGTACTGGCCGTTCATCGACGACGACTTTACCGACGCCGTCGCATCGCGAGCGGTCGCCGGAAACCTGCGCGCGCGGCGGTACGTCGGTGGCGACGAGCCCGCTTTCGGCAAGCTCGACCCCCGCTACGCCGGCCCGCGCGGCCGCGGATTCTTCTACCAACTCGCGCCGGTCAACCAGAGCGCGGCTCCCGTGGCTCCGCCCACCTACGCCGGCGGAGTCGGCGAGCGGGTCGCCGGGCGGGTCGGGCTCACCCACGCCGCGTTCGAAGCCGGCCGCGGCAGGCTCGACCACGTCGCTATCGCCGCGGGCGTCGCCGACCGCTTCGACGAACCCGGTCGCGCGCGCCTGGCCGACCTGCCGCCCCAGCCCCTGCTGTACCCGCGCCTGCCGCCGCTGACCCCGGTGCTGCTCTTCGCCCCGTGGCAGCGCGACCTGGTCGCCGACGATCTGGCCTGGCGCATTGGCCAGCAACTGCCGCCGCTCGAGCCGACCGATGTCGCCGAGCGCCGCCTGCTGCGCCTGTGGCAGCGCCTGGTCGATGGCGACGGCGGCGCCGCCGCGGAGCTGCGCGCCAGCCCACCGGCGTGGCGCCAGGCGACGCGCTCGGCCCTCGCCCCCCTGGTGCCGGCGAACCGGCTCGACGCGCTGTTCGGGCCGGCGCCCCGATAACGCAAGCGGCCCGGCCCGCGCGTGCCGTCGGGGCGCGGATGCTGCGGCTCATCGCGCGCGGCTGGCCCATCCGGGGCCAGTTTGGCTGCGGCACACAACTTTGGGGCACGGGTCTCGATACCGGGTGTGCACACGATAGAGCGCCCCCCGGGCGTTTCCCCTTTTCCCGAGAGACCCATGTTTCACCGTACTTTTCCCGCCCTCGTACTCGCTTTCCTTGCGTCATCGGCTCCCGCCCTCGCACAGCAGGCGCCGCCTCCTGGCGAAGCCCCCGCAACGGCACCGGCGCCGGCCGCGCCCGCCACCGCCGCGCCGCCCGCCACCGCACCGGCTGCACCGGCGGCACCCGCAACCGCAGCACCCGCCCCCGCAGCACCGGCCGCGCCCGCACCGGCACCGGCCGCGCCCGCACCGGCACCGGCCGCACCGGCACCCGCCGCGGCGCCGACCGCGACCACAATCGTCACCCGCCCGCTTCCGGCCGCTCCCGTCGCCCCCGCCGCCGCCGCCGGCAGCCAGCTGGCAACCACCGCCCTCGCCCCGGGGCCCGGCCACCATCGCCACGATGGCTTTTTTCTTCGCTTCCATCTCGGTGTCGGCGCCCAGTCCCTCTCGTTCGACGACACCGACAGCAGCCTCAGTGGCGGAGCCGGCGAGTTTTCCCTCGCCATCGGCGGCGCGCTGTCCCCCTCGCTCGTCTTGTACGGAGAGCTGTGGACCTCGCGCGTGTCCGAGCCGGAATTCGAAAACGACTTTGGCGACCAGACTCTCGAAGACACAGACCTGGTGACCGGCGCCCTGAGCCTGGGCCTGGCGTACTACTTCCGGTCGAATCTCTATCTGGCGGGCACTCTCGGCGCCGGCTCCAGCAACCTGTCCATCGACGGCGACGTCGACGAAGACGAGGCGGCCGTCGGCCCCCTGATGTCGTTCGCGGTCGGCAAGGAGTGGTGGGTGTCGTCGAACTGGGGCCTCGGAGTCGCCGGACGGCTCACGGTCGGGGCGTTGACCAACGACGACACCGACACCGACGCCGGCCTCGGCACGCTGAGCGTCCTCTTTAGCGCCACCTACAACTGAGCCCCACGCGCAGGGGCGGTCGGTGTCGAGCCGACCTGCTAGAAAAAAAGGCCGACCTCCTTCGGGAGGTCGGCCCAGTCGGTCAGTCGCCGGCTTCCGTCATGCGCTCGATCTTTTTGCACCGCGCGATGAGAGCATCGAGCTCCGCTTCGGCCGCCGCGCGACCGAGCACCCGACGCCGCTCGACGAACTCGCCCACGTAGGCGACCGGCAGCGTTGCCATGCGTTCGGCGAGGTCGGCGTCGTCGCCGAGCAAGCGCCGCAGCACCTGGGCGTCGAGGCGCGAGATCTCGTGCACCTCGTCGAAGCGCCCCGGGCGCAGGGCCGCTCCCAGCATGTTGTTGGTGCAGTTCGCGGTCGCCAACACAACCCGGCACGCCCGGTGCGCAAGCTCGAGGAACTGGAGCAGCTCGCCGTCGACGCTGGCTCGGTCGATGTCGTCGAGAACCAGCGCCTCCGGCCGCAGGATCTGCACCAGCGCCGTCAGGCTCGCGGTCACCGAGTCGTCGGAGCCGCTGGCCAGGTCGCCGAGAGCCGACACGTCCACGCGCAGCGTGCGCAGCGAAAGCGCTCGGGTGAGCAAGCGCACCGCCGAGCTCTTGCCGGTGCCCGGCGGGCCGACGAACAAGTACGAGCGCCGGACGTCGGCGTCGAGGAAACGCCGCAGCCGGTCGCCGAGCTCGATCACCTGCGCGGTCGGCACGACCCCCGCGTCGCCATCGACGAACGGGTCGGGCACCAGGCCCGAGCGCGAAAACGCGAGGTTCTGGCATCCCAGCTGGCGCCACATGCGGTCGCCCAGGGCCCGGTAGGTGGCGGCCGCGCGCTCGCGCCGCACGTAGGGGCCGTCCAACACCGAGTCGTCGTCCTCGATCCAGGCCACGATCTCGTCGCCGATCAAGCCCGTGACGACGCGCGCCGAGTCTTCGACGCCGTCCCAGTAGTCGCGATCGACGGCGATGCCGGCCGCGTAGTCGAGAAACAGCGGCTGCAGCTCGGCGGGCGGCTCGATCCAATCGGGGCGCGCCGCGTCGGACTCGAAGTAGCTCCACGGCCACTTCGACGCCGACTCGCGGCGCTCGGTGTGGATGCGCATGACCAGGCCCAGGGCGCGCAGGCCGACGCCGATGAGCTCCAGCCGCGTGGGATGCGCGCGCAGGTTCATGGCGATGGAGCCGGCGTCGGACGCGATGTCGACAAACCGCTCGAAGCGACGCAAGGTCTTGACGTTCTTGCTCTTGGCCTTCACTGCTCGATACCGAGAGAAGCGGCGGGCTGCGAGTGCAACCGCCGCGCGAGTGGTTCCCGCGCGAGAGGCCACGCCGACCCGATGCGTCCCGACGAGACGCGAGGTCGGCGATGCCGAAGAAGGTGAAGGTGCGGCCAGCTCGCGCGGTCAGACCCGGACGCACATCAAACGCTCGCAAAGCAGACACCGCGGGGGCGGCTGCTGGAGCGGACTATGTACGGGGACGCGCATGGGCAATAGCCTCGCGAGCCACTCTACGGATCTGTGGCGCGGCGTCAACGACTTTCTCACCGGCTACCGACAGCCGGTCGGCAGCACGTTTTGCCGGTACTGGCCTTCGACGTTGCCGGGCGGGTCGTAGTTGCACACCCAGATCTGGCCGCCGTTGCACTCGACCGCCGCACAGCCGAGCCGGCTGGTCTCGCGCCAGACCACCTGGGTGAAGTGGCCCGTGCGCATGTCAAAGCCGGGCCGCGAAAAGCTGTACAGCGACACTTCGTCGTACCAACCCCGGGTCGCGCGCTCACCGGTGCTCTTCGGTATGAAGAAAGCCAGGTTTTCGCCGTAGGGGCTGGTGCTGTGCTCGAACGCGCAGCTGTTGAACTTGAGAGTCTCGGCCCAGCCTTGCGCGACCTCGGCCAGCTCGTCCGACCAGGCCAGCGGCGGGGCGCAGTGCCGGGCCCTGAACTCGTTGTGGGCCGCGAGCACGCCGGCGTACGCGCGGGGCGCCGGGGCGGCCGCCGCCGGCGGTGGCTGCGACGGCCGGCGAGGTTGTCGTGGTGACGATGTCGGCCCGCCGCGCGAGCCAGCCGATGGCGACCGAGCCGCGGCCGCGCCCCCGCCCGGTGGGCCGCTGCTCGCCGGCGCCGGCGGTGGGCCCCCGGCAAAGGGAGCCGACGGCGCCCCCGATGGCGAGGCCGGTGCACAGGCGAAAACCGCCAGCACCGCGGCCCCGAGCACTCGCCAACGAGTCATCATCGCCGTCATTGTCCTTCGCGCGTGCGCCCCCCCCCGAGCTCGGCCTACGCCGGCCGAGCGGGAACGTTCATCCCGTCTCGCACCCGCGGCTGCGCAAGACAGCGCTCGACCCAGGACACGACGTGCTTGTGCGACTCGTAGTCGACGGCGTCCTTGCCCTCGTAGAAATCGAACGACATGACCCAGGGAAACGTCGCCACGTCGGCGATGGTCATGTCGCCGCCGACCAGAAAGTCGCGGCCGTTGAGGCGGCTGTCGAGCACGCCCAGCAGCCGCCGGGCCTCGTTGGTGTAGCGCTCGCGGGCGTAGTCGTCGGCGGTCTTGCCGCGCGCAAACTTATGAAAGTGGCCGAACTGCCCGAACATGGGCCCGATGCTGCCGACCTGCATCATGAGCCACTCGGTGACCTCGAGCTTGCCGCGCTCGTCGGCGGGAATGAGCTTGCCGGTCTTGTTGGCGAGGTAGAGCAAAATGGCCCCCGACTCCATCATCGACACCGGCTCGCCCCCGGGGCCGTTGGGGTCGATGATCGCGGGGATCTTCGAGTTGGGGTTGATCTTGATGAACTCGGGGTCGCGCTGGTCCCCCTCCATGATGTTGATGAAGTGGCCCTCGTACGGCACCTCCATCACCTCGAGGGCAATGCCAACCTTCTTGCCGTTGGGCGTGGCCATCGAGTAGAGCTGCAGCCGGTCGGGATGCTGGGGAACCCAGCGGTTCTTGGGAAAGATGTCCTGGCTCATCGCCGCCAACATAGCCAGTCGCGCGCACATCGCCCGTGGCGACAGCGCGAAATCCCGGCGACGGGTCTCAGCGGGCCGGGGGCGAGCTCGGTGGCCCGGAGGCGCCGACGACCTGCATGCGGGGCAGGTCGGCAATGGCCGTCTCGAACATGCCGGTGCGCCGACCGGCGACTACAGCCGCGAACAAACAGGACAGAACGGGCAGCGGCACCAGCACCGCTGCGAACACGCTGCTCGCCTGACCTGACGCGATGTAGAGCTCCATTCCAATGCCCAACATGAACGCAATGGTGAGACCGGCGATCATGGAGGGAGAACCCTTCGTCATTTACTAAGTGTGGGCGCAAGATTGGTCGCCGCGCCAGCAAAACCCACGGCGCAAGGGCGTACAGACGGCAAAGATCACGGCCCTTTGCCGTAGGCCTTCGTGGTAGTATCCGCCTGCCGGAGGGGCCGCGGCCCGGGGTCGTGGATCGACCGTGGATCGACCGTGGATCGACCGTGGATCGACCGTTGCCCGACCGTTGCCCGACCGTTCGCCGACCGTTCAGCGACGGTTCGCCGACCATTAATCGACTGTAAACGGCTGGCGCGGCGGCCCGGAACGACTACTCGCGCGGGCGGTGCTCGGTGCCGAGGCCGGCGGTGATGAAGACCAGGGTGGCCGACTCGCCGGGCGCTACGTCCGCCGTGTGCCAGATGCCGGGCGCGTTGATCACCGCGTCGCCGGGGCCCAGTTCAACCCGCGTCGTCTCGCCGTTGGCCTGCTGCAGCAGGGTGGCCCGGCCGGCGACGCACAGGACGAGCTCGTCGCCGTTGGGGTGCATTTCCCAGGCGCCCCACGAGTCGGTGTACGTCTCCATGGCGACCAGCCGCCCCTCGGCGCCGTCCCCTTCGTGCCGGGACAGGTAGCTTTCGTACCAGCTGAAGTCGCCCGTGAACGCCGGCTGGACGATCACCTTCGCGCCAAGCCCCAGATGGACCGGCGATTCCGTGAGTTTGAATTGCTTCTGAGTCATGGGGTTCGCGCCTTTCCGAAACGAATCACAGTTCCGTTAACCGAACGACCATTCCGAACAAACGTTCTTGATTTGAAGTTAGGTCATGCTTACGCAAACGCCGTTTCACTTCGGTAGTGTCCGACCTCGGCCACCTAGGGATGCATTGCACGGCCACGGAGGGACACATGCGCAAGCCAATTCAAATCGCACTCACCACCATCGCGACACTCGCGCTCCTCGGCTTTGCGGCCTGCGGAGACTCCGACGACGACCCTGGTACCGGGGGCGACGGCGACGGTGACCAGACTACCACCACGTCCGGCGACGGCGACGGCGACACGACCACCGGCGGCGACGGCGACACCACCACCGGCGGCGACGGCGACGGCGACACCACCGGCGGCGACGGCGATGGCGATCCCGACAACCCGCCCCCCATCGTCAACGGCTGCGACGGCGCGACCTTCTACGAAGGCCCCACCGACCTCGCCCTGAGCGGTCCCTGGCCCGTCGGCGCGGTGGCGACCCAGGTCGGTCGCGTGTCGTTCGACGTCTGGTACCCGGCCGAGCTCGGCAGCGACGCGGGCAAAGACCCGGTCCAGTACGACATTCGCGACGTGTTGCCGCCGACGCAGCGGGACAAGATTCCCGACTCGGACAACCCCTTTCAAGAGTGCGACTGCGCCCGGGACCTGCCCCTCGACACCGCCAACGGCCCCTACCCGGTCGTGGTGTTCGTGCACGGCACCGCGTCGTTTCGCACCCAGTCCCTGCGCCACGTGACCCACTGGGCCAGCCGCGGCTTTATCGTCGTGGCCGCCGACCACCCGGGCCTTCTGCTCGGCGACACCCTGGCCATCTTCTGCCCGAACGACTCGCCGTCGGGTCAGCGTGACCTCAACGGCGACGTCGAGACCATGCTCGACGCCTTGGCGAGCCCGAGCGGCGACCTGGCGTTCCTCGACGGCAAGCTCGACCTGGACCGCATCGCGGTTGTCGGCCACAGCGCCGGCGGCAGCCCGGCGGCCTCGCTCACGACACGCCCCGGCGTTCGTGTTTCCATGCCCTGGTCGGCCGGGCCGACCGTGCAGTCGTCGAACAGCCTCGAGGATTCACTGTTCATCACCGGTACGACCGACATGATCGTGGACTACGCCTCGGTGCAGGGTGGGTACAACAGCTCTCCATCGCCCAAACGCCTGGTAGGCATCCGTAACGGCGGCCACCTCGTCGTCTCGGACCTGTGCGCTTTGCGCAACGACTCCGACGAGAATATTCTGCAGACCGCTACCCGCTTCGAAGTTTGTGGCGCACGGTTTGGCGGCGCGCTGTTCGATTGCCGACCGGAGTACATCGACGACAAGATCGGTGCCGACATAACGAATGTATCGAGCCTTGCCGTGCTCCAGGACGTCCTCCAATGCCAGGACATCGGCGACGCCTTCTCCGATTTGCAGTCCCGCTTCGGCAACGACGTCGAAGTCCTGGAAAGCCGATAGCACCGGGTTCTTCGACGGTTCCTCAATTGAGGACCAGAAAGGGTCGGCCAGGAGGCCGGCCCTTTCTTTTTGCCTGGACCAGTGCCGCCAGTAAGGAGCTACGGCTGGAACTCGAAGGCCCCCATGTCGAAGCCTTCTCCTATCGGCCGCGGACTGCCGGCAAAGTCAGTCGTCACGCTCGGGCTTTCCTGGGCCGCGTCGATGGCCGGCGACTTCGCAGTCAACCGCAAAGACCCGTCTTCAACGAAAGCGGGATCGGCATCGATCACTCCTACGCCTGGAGCCCCACCTTGCACCAGGGAGTGTGCGACCCCGCAGAGCAAGGGTTCCGCACCTGGGGGGCGCGCTACGATGGAATTGCGCACGATGGTATCCGCGGCGCAGACGATCGGACTGGCAACAGTCTGCATCTCGCTTTCCAGCGTATTGAACTCAAAGACCGTGTCGCCTACGGATCCCGCTCGCCCACTGAGCGTAATGGAGAATGGTCCAAGCCCGCGAAACAGGTTGTTGCGAACTTGGAAGCCACTCTCATCGACGTCCAAGAGCACACCGCTCGAGGATGGAGAGCCCGTAATCGTAAACTCGGACTGTTGGACAAAGAGGTTCGATGCGGTCGCGAGTACAGCGGGCCGCGAGCCATCGTCGAGCACGTCGAAGATCCCGATTATCGACCGTTCGATACGTAGTTCGCACTCACTTGCGTCGATGCCTTCTTCTCGGTCAGACAAGAATACGCCATTAGCCAGCTCGAACCGCGCTGCGGAGCAAGAGACCAGCGTGTCCCCGGCGCTCGCCAGTTCGACCCCCTCCATCCGCAGCGCCCCTCGCGACACAACCTCGAAGACCGGCGAGAACCCGCCAACTTGGTCCAGGATCCAACGACGTGGAGAAACGACGCGCAACTCCCTCCCGTCGATTCCGATGGTGGCGTCGGTCCTGAGGTTGCCGAGCAGTCGAATCACGAACCGCTCGGAGGTTGTCTTGGCGGCCGCGTCGTTGAGGTGCGAACAAGGTGTTTCGCGGCTGCCGCAGCTGGCGTCGCGGTTGGCACCGTCGCCTCCCGCGTAGACCACGGCCGTTTCGGGAAAGCACAACCCCGTGTCGTAGTCGCAGGCGCCGGACGCACAGTCGCCGTGGGCCGTGCACTCGACACACAGACCGTCGTCGCAGGTATCGCGTGCGCCGACGGTGCACTGGTCGTCGTCGGTGCAGGCGCCGCAGGCGCCATCGGTGCAGACGAGCCGACCGTCGTCGCACTGGCTGGACTCGAGGCACTCGACGCATGTATTGATTGCCTCGTCGCACAGGGGCGCTTCGCTCGTCGTGCAGTCCTCCGACTCCAGGCAGCCGACGCAGTCGCCAGCGCCGACGTCGCAGACCGGCTCATCGCCGCCGCACTCGTCGTTGGACCGACAGCCGGCCACGCACCGCTGATTTACGCAGGCGCCGTCGTCGCAGTCGTTGGCGTCGATGCATTCGACGCAGGTCCCGTCGGGTGCACAAGCGCCAAAGCCGGTGCCCTGAGCCAGGCAGTCGCCGTCGGACACACATACCCGGCAGGTGCCCGCGGTCGCATCGCAGATCGGCGAGTCGCCTGAGCAGTCGGCGCCGGTTTGGCAAGGCGTGGCCGCGGGATTCGGCTTGGTGCAGCCGCCGCCCCCCGCCAGCCAGAGGCATCCCAGCAGGGCTAGAAAGATCGTTCGCAGTCCACCCACCCTGGTCGTATACCACCGCCGGCGCGGCCCTCTCTGTGGGGCGAAGCGGCCAGCTTGGCCCAAATTGGGCTACTGCGGCCAGGGCCGCCGATGCGCAGCGCCCAGGACCACCGCGCCAGCCCAAAAAGAAACGGGCCGGCACCTCGGGGTACCGGCCATCTCTCTCTCGCGCGCGCGACTCGTGCCAAACAAAAACAGTCGCGGCTCGCGCCCGCTCTCCCGCCGCCACCGAGCTCCACCTTGAAGGCGGCGGGGCCGTCGCACCGGCGGTCCTCAGAGCCGGTGAGACACGCGCGCGAACCGCGACTGCCGGACCTACTCGTCGGGCCGACGCCTTGTGAAGTGGGGGGCCGTCACGATCGAAACGATGACGTCGCGCACGCTGGCCATGGGCCCACCGGCCCCCGCGATGACGGCGTCCGGGTTGCAGCCGTCGAGGCCGTACGCGTAGTACGAGATGTACTGCACGAAGCACGTGCCGACGTCGGTGCTCTGGCCGAGGTACGACGACAGGCTGTCGATGCCGTCGAGCGGAATGTTGCCCTCGGGCATCTCGACGAGCGAGCCGCTGGCGTCGATGGGCAGACCGTCTTCGTTGTCCCGGTACAGGCCAATGGTGTCGTAGTTTTCGAACGCAAAGCCCACCGGGTCGATCAACTCGTGGCAGCCCGCGCACGCCGGGTCGGCGCTGTGCTGTCGGTAGCGCTCGCGCGTGGTCACGACACCCACCGGCGGCTCGAGGTTGGCGTCGACATCGGGCGGCGGCGGCGGAAGCTTCTGGCACAGCAGTCGCTCGCGCACCACCACGCCGCGCTGGACCGGCGACGACGCGTCGGACAGGGCGTGGCGCGTGAGCAAGCTGCCGTGACCGAGCACGCCGGCCGCTCGGTTGCTGCCGGCCAGCTCGACGCGCTCGAAGTTGGGCCCGGTCGCTCCGCCGAGCCCGTAGTACTGGGCCAGCCCCGAGTTGACGAACGTGTAGTTGGCCGTGAGCAGCTCGCCAATGGGCGCGCCCGACTCGACCACGTGCAGAAACAGCGCGCGCGTCTCTTGCATCATGTACTGGCGAGTCTCGTCGGTAAGCCGATTGGTCGGGTCGACCTTGGCCCGGGTCGGCAAGTCCTCGTAGTGCAGCCAGCCCTCGGCAAAGTGAGCGAGGGTGTCTTGCGCCTCGGGAGTCGCCAGCAGCCGATCGACTTCGCGCTCGAGGTCGGCCGGCGTCGCCAGGCGACCCTGGTTGGCCGCGTCGAGCAGCGCCTGGTCCGGCGGAAAGTCCGTCAGGGTGTAGGCCAGGTTTTCCGCAATCTCCAACGGCGTGAGTCGGTGCATGCCCGGCTCGCTCGGGTCCGGCTCACCGATCTCGCTGCGGTACAGAAAGTTGGGCGACTGCAGCATGGTCGCCAGCACGACGCGCGCGCCGGTGGCGAAGTCGGGCTCGGCCGCGAACAAGCCGACGTAGGCTTCGACGGTCTCGGCCGGCACGGGCTTGCGGTAGATGCGCGCCCCCACGTCGGTCACGAACGAGCGAAAGCACGCGTCAGTCTGTTCCTGGCACGGCGACAGCTGGCCAAGCTTTTGCTGCACGGCCCAGTCGGCCACGCGCTCGGAGTAGGTCATGAGCTGCTGGGTGTCGAGGTCGCGAACGACCGCCTCGGTGGCATCGACCTTAAAGCCGTTGACGACCGGGTCCGTCAGCACGTCGCCAGCGGGCACGTTGGGATCGGAAAACACGCGCACCAGGCTGTTGTGCAGCTGCCTGGCGGTGAGGCGACGCAGCATGGGCGGACCCACGGTCGAGCAGTCGGGCGCTTCGAGAACCGGCCCGTCGCCATCGCCACCGCCGTTGCCGTTGTCGCCGAAGTCACCGGGACCCGAGATAAAGCCGGAGCAAGCGCTGGTAACCGCGACGAGCGCGGCAAACAACACCGCGCGGATGAGTTTGTTGTGAATCATGGTCGAGGTCCTCCGGGCGTCATCCACCGATGCCGGACAGCGGGCTTCGGGGACCGTTGGGGTCGGCAAAGCCCGACGGGTTTACGCCCATGGCTTCGCAACAGTTGATGAGAGCTTGCTGGTGGGCCGAGCCGGTGCCGTCGATGTACCGGCCGCTGGCCGACGTGTTGAGGTACCCGCCCGCGCCGCCGGAGAACACGAAGCGCATGTTCTCGCCGTTGTGAGACACGGCGTCGCCCATGTCGCGCGCCCACACCATGAGGGTTTGGTCGAACAGCGAGCCGTCGCCGTCGGGCGCCGGCAGCGCTTTGAGCCGGTTGGCCGCATCGACGAAGCGATCGCACAGCCACCGCTCGAGATTGATCAGTCGCTGGCGCGGGTTGTCGCCGTGAATGAAGCTGTTGTGCCAGTCGCCGGCGTCGCCAATCTCGGGCAGCGAGATCTGCGTGCTCTGGTGGTGGCCAAACCGCACGCCGACCACCCGGGTGATGTCGCACGCGAGCGCCTGAATGCCGATGTCGAGGTTCAGGGCGTTCTTGAGCAGGTCCTGGCCGACATCGCCCGGTGCGCCCGGCACCGTGCACTCGCCGCCGCCGCCGCCCCCCGTGGCGGCGCCCGTGAGGCGCTCCTCGAGCTGGCGAAACGACTCGGCGTGCAGGTCGAGTTTGACCCGCTCTTGCGAACCGAGCTTGCCGCGCAGGGTCGTTAGCTCGCCGCGCATGAGGTCCAAAGCGCTCTGGCGCCGGCGCAAAATCTGAGCGGCCTCGGCGTCGTTGCCGCCACCGCCACCGCCCCCACCCGGCGTGGGTGTCGCGCCGCCGAACACCGTGTCGTACGCGGTGAGCGGCGAGTAGATGGGGCTCAGGTTCTGGCCGTCGCGGTAAAACGTCGAGTGGCGCTCGTTCTGAACGCTGCCGAGAATGAGGCTGGGTATCGGCGTGCGCACGCCGGCGGCGCGCAAACCGTCGGCCACGTAGCCGTCGAGGGACGTGTGGTTGTTCGACGAGTAGCCCAACCCCGTGAGCCCCCCCGGGGCGCCGTGGTTGTCGGCCGTCCCGCGGCTCGACAGCTTTTCGACCAGCACCAGGTTCGGCGCCAGGGGCGCGAGCTTTTCGGTCATGACCGAGTGACGAACGTTGGTCGCGGTCGAGCCCACCGGCGACCAGGCGTCCACGTCGGTGCCGTTGGTCACGAAGATGAGCAGGTACTTGGCGCGCCCGCCCGCGGTCTGCGCCCGGGGCTGGCGCAGCATCGAGACGAAGGGGGCGAACAGGGCCGCCGCTCCAACGGCCTTGGAAAAGTCTCTACGACTGAGGTGCTTCTTTTTCATGGTGGGGCTCTCCAAGCGCAGGCGCTTTCGTCTGGATGGAGGCCCACCGGTCGCGGATCGGGTCATCGCCCGCGACATTTTCTCGATAAAAATCAGGCACCTGGAGACTCGTCACCCCGATCGGGGGGTGCGCTCTCCAGTCGTTACCGCGCGCACGTTGCCGCGTCGGCAACAGATCGGTCGTAGTGAAACTCGACCGGCTGCGACGCCAACAGCGTGTTGACGAACGCGGCGCCAAACACCTCGCCTCCCGACGACAACACAAAGTCGGCAACGGGGGCGTACAGGTTGGCCGCCAGGGTCACCAGGGCACTCGCGTTCACGGCGCCGGCGCCACCGGTGTAGATGCGCAGCGCGCTAGGGCGCGCCGGGTCACCGACGTCGATCGCGCCGCCAATGTTGATGTTGCCGGCAATGAACAGGTCGAGCTCGCCAGCCGGACCGACATCAATGTCGAAGTCGGCGTCCAGGTTGACGTTGCCGGCAATGAACAACGCGGTCCGCCCATTGACCTCCAGGCGCACGTCACCGCCGCCCTGCAGACGCTCGACGAAGAAGCGACCGCACGGTAGTTCGAACGACCGCGGGTCGTCGCCGGTGTCCTCCAGAAGGCCCGGCTCGAATCCGGCGGCGGCGTTGTCGTTGGCGGTCGCGTGCAGGTCCACAATGGCGGGCACGTCGATGAGGTCGCCCACGTCGCAGCCGCACGGCGGCGCCACCGCTACCGCATCGCGCGCCACCGCGCTCACGCTTTCGGTGCCGGTCACGTCGATGGCGGCGTCGGCCGGCACAGTGAGGGTGCCGCCCACGCTCAGGTTGACCGCGCGCACGTCGCCGCCAACGGCGGCGTTGCCACCCACCTCGACGTCGCCCAGCGAGCCGTCGAGCTCCCCGGCACACGCGAGGTCGCCGCCGACCCGAAGCGACACCCCCGACCGCATGCCTTCGACATCGGAAACCACCAGGTCGCCGCCGATAGAGTACACCCCGTTTGCCTCGATCTTGCCGACCACGCCCACAGTCCCGCCTCCGGCGCCCGGCCCCGGGTACGGTCCTTCGCGGCTGTCAAAGCTGTCCACGGCCAGGTCCTGAGCGCCGGCGACGTCGCGGCACGCGCACAGCGCCGCGGAAAACGCTTCGGCGGCGATGTCGGACGTGCACCGCGGACCGTCGTCGGTAAGGACCGGCGCCTCGCCCGCGCAAAACGCGTCGCGACTTTCACATTCAGAGCCGGCCGAGCACAGGGCAACGGCGACGGTGTCGCGCGACTCGCAGCCCGCGATCGCCAGGGCGACCAGGGCCAGCGACAGGCGCTTCGTCACCGGTCCTCGCCGCCGAGCCCGCGAGCGCGCTCGCGCGCCTGCCCGGCCAGCAGCGAGTCCGGGTGCCGGCGCAAGAAGCGCTCGAGCGCCCGGCGCTCGGCGGCGCGGTTGCCGAGGCGGCGGTGGGCCTCGGCGATGCCGAAATCGGCCTCCTCGGCCAGCGGCCCCGTCGGCGAGCGGCGGGCCGCGCGCCGGTACAGGGCCAGCGCACCGCGGGCATCGTCGAGCTGCTCGAGCTTGATCGACGCGCGCGACACCGCGGCAACGTACGCGGCTCGCGATCGCGGGTGGCGCTTTTGCACCCGGCCGTACAGTTCGTCGGCGCGGCGCCAGTTCTGCGACCGGCGGGCCCGGTTGGCGCGCTCGAGCAGGTCGAGGGCCACCCGACCGTCCGGCTCGGGCTCGGGCTCGACGTCGGGCTCGGGCTCCGGTTCGACAACGAGGTCGGGCTCGGGCTCCGGCTCGGGCGCCGCAACGGGCACCCGCCTGGGCTCGGTCGTCGGCTCCGGGGCCGCCATGCGCGATACCGCCACGCTCACCGCGGCCGACACGCCGCTCGTGGTGAGCAGCAGCGCCACCGCCAGCCAGGCCCATCGCCGATACCGGGCCCGCCGTGGCGGCAGCTCGCCGGTCGGCGCATCGCCGACGTCGGGGGCGATCGCCGCGTCCACGGCGGCAGCGTCGAGGGCCGCGGTAATGAGGGCGTCGGCCTTGGCCGCCGTAATCCGCGGCGCCGGACCCGCGAGGTCATCGAGCGGAAAGCGCAGGTCGTCGGTGCTCACGCCGCCCCCCCTTCGGTTCCCAGCATCGCCCGCATCTTGCTTCGACCCAGCCGCAGCCGGCTTTTGATCGTGTCGGGGCTCACTTCGAGTTCCGCCGCGATCTCGGGCACGGTCATGCCGACCGCGTGGTGCAGCACCAGGGCGTGGCGCTGCTCGTCGGGCAGCTCGTCGAGCTTGGCCGCCAGCTCGCGACGCTGGGTAAAGCGATCCGGAGGCGCACCGGGCTCGGGAACGATGGCCAGGCCAACCTGGTTTTCCAGTTCGGCTCGACCGCCGGCCTCTTTTCGCACCCGGCGAATGTGAGCGAAGGTGGTGCGGGCAACGATGCGGTCGACCCACGACTGCAGCTTGCCGTCGCCGCGAAAGCTGCCCAACCCGCGCATCACGGCGATCATGGCTTCCTGGGCGATGTCGTCGGTGTCGCCGTCGCCGCGCACCAGGTAGCGCACCAGGTTGCGCATGCGCGGCAAAAGCTCGCGCAGAAGCGACTCGGCCGCGCGCCGGTCGCCAGCGGCCGCGCGGCGAACGAGCTCGACATCGGTGTCGGGGCTATCTCCAGGGTTGTCTGGCGAAGAAGGCATCCAGGTGGTCGACTCGAAGAGTCGTAGGGCGCCGGCGGCAGGCATCTCGTCTCGATAGAGAGGCAGTCGGAGCAAATCGGGTCAAAACGTCGCGATTGCGGCGAGCGAGGCGCGCGGTGCAACCGGCCAAAGGCGCGTCAACGACTCGAAACCACTGCCATTGTCGACGCCAAACTCCGGCGGCGCGAGAAAAAAATCGAGCCCGGCGCCGAGCTCGACGGCCCACCTACCCGCGCCTACCCGGTAGCGAACCCCGGGCGCGACAACGGCGGCCGCCACGGTGCCATCCGGAGTCGGCGACAGATCCGGCGCGACGGCGCCAGTGCGGCGGCGCAGCCAGACCACGCGCGCGCCGGCCTCGAGCCAAAGTCGCCCGTCGCGACCGGCCGGCGCCAGGCCCACGGCGGCGCCCGCTTCGAGGCGGGCGGCCTCAATGGTCGCGCGCGGCTCGTCGGCCAGCTCGAAAAACGGCGCTCCGCCCACGCCGACGTCGATGCGCCAGGCGCCGCGGGTGGCGCCGACAAACAGGCGCCCGCCCGGCCACAGGGGCACGGCGCCGTCCGCGGTCGCGACCAGGGCCACGCCCGCGTGGTAGCGCGGACCTTCGGGTTCTGGCTCGGGCTCCGGCTCCGCGGGCTCGGGCTCCGGCTCCGGCTCCGGCTCGGGTTCTGGCTCCGGCTCCGGCTCGGCCAGCTCGGGGGCCGGGTCGCCCACGCGTTGGCCCAGCGCAATGGCCCGCAGCGAGGAGCGCACGATCAGGGCAACCGCCTCGCGGTCCGCCGAATCCCGCACCGCGCCCGCACCGGGCGCGCGGGGCACCTCGCGCACCAACAAGCGCCCGGCGTCGGGCTCGGCCAGATAGACGATCCACGCCCGGTCGGTCCGCGCGAACCACACCACCACGCGCACGGCGAGTTCGTCCGAGACGACCCGCGCGCGACGCAGGGCGCGACCCGGCTCGGCTTCGTCGGTCGCCAGGTCGCCATCGGACTCGGCGTGCTCGAGAACCACGACGTCCAGGTCGCTGGTCTGGCCGCGCACCCGCCGCAAAAGCTCGCGGTCGTCGTCGTTGGTCACGACGATCGCGGCGCTCACCACTTCTGCCTGCTGGGCCCGCGCGTCGCGCGCGCTGCCGACGGCGAGCGTCGCAGCCAGCAGGGCGAAGGCGCAGCCGCGCCACCGACTAACCGTCACCGCCACCAGCGTCGCGCACCTGGCGCTGTGTCTCGATGGCGTCGCGCACGCGCTCGAATAAGCGCCGTGAGGCCGGCATTCCGGCAAGGGTCAGGCGCGGTGCCTGCGCGTCCGGCGTCACGATCTCGTAGTGCGCAATGCCGAGCACCCGGTCGAAAAACGACTGCCGATACACCACGTCGCGGCAGCGCCATAGCTCGAGCACGTCGATTTTGCGGGACAAAAGCCCCCCCTCGGTCTCGACGATCGCGCGCGTGATCCGCGCCCGGCGCGACCGCCGGTGAACGCCGACGGCGAAGTACCAAACGGCCGCGACCAGCACCGGACCGCCCATCACCCCGATGGTTTGTTGCAGGGTGGCCTCGACGGATCCGGCCCCCATGTAGCCGAGCACCGGACCGCCCAGCCCGAGCACGGCAATAAAGACGTAGTGGCGAAAATACGCCCGCCAGGACGGACTGCCGCGGTACAGCACCTCGCGCGCCGCCGGGTCGTCGGCCTTCTTGTTGCCGTCCCGGCGCGGCGGTGCCGCGGCCCGCGCCGGTTTCGGCTCTCGGGCTCGCCGCTCGGCCGGCGCTCCGCCAATCTCGCCGCTCACCACGACCTTGGCCGAGGGCTCGTGCCCTCGGGTAGGGACCCGCTCGCCCTCGCTCGGGCGCCGGGCGCTCTCTTCGACATCGAAGGCCGGCGCCATATCGCCGGTGCGGGCGCCCGCCGAGGCCCCGACAGCACCGAGCATCGACCCGCAATGCTTGCATTTGATGGCCGCCTCCTTGATCTCCTCGGCGCAGAACGGGCAGGTCTTCACAGCCACCGTCCCATGGTAGCGCACGCCGGCGGAGCGGTTGACTGGTCCGACCAGCGTGATACCAATGGGGTTGTGCGAAGACCGGGTCTTGCGGTCGGCATCCTGGCCGTTGTGCTGACGGCTGCACCGACGACGGCGTCGTTCGCCGGCGGTTCGGCAGACATTCCGCCGCGAACCGCCGCCGGCCTGCCCAACGTGCAGTCCGAGTCGGCCATCGTGTTCGACATGGACACCGGTGAAGTGCTGTACGAACAGCGCCCGGATGAAATTCGCGCAATCGCCTCGACCGGCAAGGTTTTCGTGGCGCTCACCGTTCGCAAGCACGGTCTCGACCTCGAGGGCACGACGCAGATCACCCGCGAAGACCACCAGTACTCGCGAGGCGGCGCCAAGACCCGGCTGTCGGTCGGCTACACGTTTCGCAACCTCGACCTGCTGCGCGCCATGCTCATTGCGTCGGACAACCGGGCGCCGAGCGCGCTGGGTCGCGCGGTCGGCCTGTCGCCCGACCAGCTGGTCGCCGAGGTCAACGCGTTGGCGCGCGAGCTCGGCCTGGCCGGTACCTTCTTTACCGACCCGCCCGGCCTGCGCGGCAACGTGTCGACGGCCCGCGAGCTGGCCGCGGCGTATCGGGTGGCCATGCGCGACCCGCTGCTGCGGGGCATTATGGGAACCCAGCGCATCGAGATTCAATCCGTGGCGCCCCGCCGGCGCGCCATTCGCTACGCCAACACCAACCGCTCGCTGCGCAGCTTGCGCTACCAGGTCACCGGCGGAAAGACCGGTTACAACGACCCGGCCCGCTACTGCCTGGTCATCTCGGCGCTCCACGGCGGGCGTCACGTCGGCATGGTGTTTTTGGGCGGGCACTACAAGCTCACCCGCTACGGCGACTTCAACCGCGTCATCTCGTGGCTCGAGGACGACATGCCGGGGGGCGTGAGCCACGGCGCGCTGGGCTTCGTCGCAAGCCCTCAGCCATGAGCTGGACCCGGCGCCAGGCCGCCGCCGCGCTCGCTGCGAGCGCGCTGTTGCCCCTGGCCGGTGGCGTGCTCGGATGCGCGGCCGGGGGGCGCTCGCGGCGCCGACGCGTCATCGCCGCGCCGGCCAACTTCGACGCCGTGGCCGCCGAGGCGCGGGCGCGAGTCGATGCCCTGCGCGCGGCGGTGCCGGCGCCCGCGGTCGATGTGACCCGTCGGCGTCTGCTGCGCTCGGCCGCCGACGCCACCGAGCGAACCCTCGACGACGACATCGTCGAGGGCGCGGTGTTCTCGGCCACCGCCGCCGATGGCCGGCGCATCGAAGTCGCCACCGGCGACACCACCGGGCCCGGTCTGCAGGCCGCGGCGGAGCTGCTCGCCGAACAAGCCCGCGCCAGCGGCTTCGCCCCCGCCGGCGACGCCCCGTCGGGCGCCGGCATCGTCCCGGCCACCGAAGTCGCCCTGCACGGCGGCGGGGCCGACGCGCGCCCCGCCGTCGCCGCGAGCGCCGCCATCGAGCTCACCGAGCGCCTGCTAGCGCGGGCCCGCAACGCCGGCGGCAGCCGCATCGTGTTTCGCGGCGCGCTCGCCGAAGTCGAAGACGCGCGCCACCTGCACGTCGGCCCCGACGGCGAACGCCGGCAGCGGATCGTGCGCGGCCGCGCCGAGGTAACGCTGATCGCCACGGCCGGTGCGCGCGCGTACGTCGACCGCGCCCACGCGAGCGCGGTCGGCTCGCTCGGCCGGCTCGACATCCCCGGCCGCGACATCGACATCGCGGCCGACAACGCCCTGGCGCTGCTGACCTCGCGGGCGGTCTCGGCGCGCTCGGTCGAGCTGTTGCTCGCGCCCGGAGTCGCCGCGCTGCTCGCCGGCGACGTTGTCGCGCGCCGCTTTGCCGGCGGCGTGGACGAGGCGGCTCCCGGGCCGGGGTCCGTCCTGGGCTCCTCGCTGGTGGCCATCGCCGACCGACCGCGCTCGCTCGACTACGGGGTCGCCGCCTTCGACGATCGCGGACGAACGGCGACAGAGTCAGTGCTGGTCGACGCCGGCGTTGCGCGCGCCGGACTCGGATTCTTTCGCCGCCCGACGCCGACCGCGGCCGCCCGGCCCTGCGCCAGCAACCTCGCCTGGCAACCGGCCGGAGCCGCCACGGGCGACGACTTGCTCGCCGGACTCGATGGCGGGCTGGCGGTCGAGGGCGGTCTCGACGCCGTGTATTCGCCGGCGTCGGGTCGCGTGACGTTGCGGGCGGCCCGCGGCCGCGAGATCCGCGGCGGCAAACTCACCGGGCGCCTGTTCGGCCCCATCGTCATTCGCGCCCGCCTGGTCGATCTGCTCGGCGCCGTCGATGCCGTCTCCGGCGCCAGCCGAACCTTTGCCGGTCGCCAAAACGGTCTGGCCGTCGCGGTATCGGCCCCGTTCGTGCGCACCCAGGGCGAGGTTACCGGTGGCTAGCCCGCTGTTCGAACGGGCCGTCGCGCTGGCGCGCCGGGCTCCCGGCATTGACGAATACGTCATCACCGGGCGACAGCGGCGCCGCGTAGGCCGGCGAGCGGGCGCGCCGCGCGCCGAAGACACCGAAGACATCGCGGTGGCGCTGTTCCGCGACCTGCCGAGCGGACGCGCCGGGGTGTCTCTCCGCGTCACCCAGCGCGACTTGCCCCGACTGCCAGACCTTCTGGCCAGCGCGGCGCGCGACGCCGCCACCGCCGTCGGCCCAAGCTGGCGCCTGCCGCCCCCGGCGGCCCCGGCCCGGGTGCCTCTCGACGACTCCCGCGTCGCCGGCAACCCGGCCGCGGCCCTCGCCGCCCTCGACGAGCAGCTGCGCGACGCCGGCGTCCAGCCGGGCGACCAGGACGTCGCCGCGGAAGTCACGACCGCGGCCATCGCCACCAGCGGCGGCCTGCGCACCTCGTTTTCCGCCACGGTCATCGACGTGCGCGCCACCGTGCGCGACCGGGGCGCGAGGTCGGCGGTCCAGCTGCGGCGCCGGCGCTTCGATCAAATGGACCTGCCCGGCCAGGCGGCGCGCGCGCGCGCCCGGTGCCAGATTCGAGCGGCTGCCACCAGCGCGCCCGCGGGTACCTACGACCTGGTCGTGGGCGCCGACGCCCTCGGCCACCCCGGCACCGGCTGGGGCTTGCTCGGCCCGCTCGCCGCCCAGGCCGCCGACAACGCCGCCAACCGGGGCACCGCGCGCTACCTGCCCGGACAAATTGCCCTGGCCGGCGACGGTGACCCCATCACGGTGTGGAGCGACGGCGCCCTGCCCTTTGGCCTGCTGTCGCGGCCCTTCGGCGAGCTCGGCGAAGCCGTTCGGCGCTTTGCCCTCATTGAAGACAACCGCGCGGCCGACGTCGGACGCACCGCGCGACTCGCCGGCGTCGCGGGCGGCCTGGTCAACGGCGGCGTACGCAACCTCGTGCTCACGCCGGGCCAGCGCTCGGGCGACGAGCTGCTCGCCCCGGGCGACGTTCCGGTGCTCGAAGTTCAGGCCTGGAGCTGGCTGCGCACCGACGCCGCCGCGGGCTCGTTTCTCGGCGAAGTCGAAGCCGGCCTCGTGCACCGAGTCGGCCAGCCGCCCCAACCCGTCGCCAGCAACCTGGTATCCGGCGACGCCTTCGCCGCCTGGAGCAACGCCCTGCTCGGCGAACAGTCGACGTTCCTCGGCTGGTACAGCGGCCCCAGCACCATCAAGTTCCGCGGCATCCAGGTCGCCGCCTAACGGCGCCCCCCCCCAACGGTATCGTTTCCTCGTGAGCTCCCCCGGCCTCCGCTCGTTCAAGCTCCGCCACGTCGACCGGCACGTCCGACTCGTGGCCGCCGACGGCTCGGCGTCGGACCTGTTCGACGATCGCTACGAAGCGTTCGCGCGCGCGGCCGCGGACCTCACGGCCCTGGTCGCCGCGGGCTGCCCCGGCACGGTCAGAGCCATTTCGGTCGACTTCGAGCGCCGGGTTCTGCTCGCCACCTTCGACGCCGAGCCCCGGCCCGGCGTGGTGCGCATCGACGGCGACGCGTTCGACAGAGACATCCATTCGCTCTGCCGGGCACTTCGGAACGCCAGCTGGGGCCCGCCGGCCTGACCGCGCCCACCGTTCGTGACTCTCTGCACGAAGCCGCGTTCTCGTGCGCCCGCGCCGCACGATTGGGGGCAGACAAGGCCGGTCAGATATAGGTACCCTGCGCGCCCGTGAGCCAGCGTACCCAGAGCTTCGACGCCGAACTGGCGGAGCTGGCCGAGCTCGATCGGCGGGACAGCGAGGGCCTGGACAGCGAGGCGGGCGCGCTCGGCGACGACGGCGCGGCCCAGCCGGCGCGGGACAGCGCGACGATGCCGGCGGCCACCCTGGGACGCTTTGCCCTGCTGGAGCTTTTGGGCGAGGGCGGCATGGGCAGCGTGTACGCGGCCTACGACCCGAGCCTCGACCGCAAGGTGGCGCTCAAGCTGGTGCGCTACGCCCGGCAGACCGCGGTGTCGCGCGACCGCATGCTGCGCGAGGCCCAGGCCCTGGCCAAGCTTTCGCATCCCAACGTGGTGGCGGTGCACGAGGTCGGCACCTTTGCCGATCAGCTGTTTTTGGTCATGGAGTTCGTCCGCGGCCAGAACCTGCGCGACTGGAGCGAGGGAGAGCGCCGCGGCTGGCGCGAGGTCGTCGCCGCGTACGCCCAGGCGGCGCGCGGCTTGTCGGCGGCCCACGCGGCGGGCCTGGTGCACCGCGACGTCAAGCCGAGCAACCTGGTCATCGGCGACGACGGCCGCGTGCGCCTGATCGACTTTGGCCTGGCGCGCCGAGACGACGTGTCCGGCGAAGAGCGCGGCGACGCGGCGACGAGCGGTGACGCTCCAGGCGGCGACGAGATCGCCTACGCCGAGACCGCCGAGGCCGTTGCCCGCGGCGCCGCCATCACGCCCGAGAGCCATCCGGGCGCCCCCGGACGCGACAACGACAGCGGCAGCCTGCTGGTGAGCGCGCGGCGCCTGACCATTCCCGGCGCGCGCCTGGGCACGCCTGGCTTCATGGCGCCGGAGCAGATTGAAGGCGGCGAGCTCGGTCCGGCCACCGACCAGTTCGCCTTGTGCGTGGCGTTGTGGGAGGCCCTCTACGGCGCCCGGCCGTTTGACGGCAGCACCCTCGACCGCCAGCTCGAGCAAATCGCCGCGGGCGACATCGCCGCGCCGCCGCCCGGTCGCACCAACGGCCGCTCGGTGCCGCGCCACATCGACGCCGCCGTGCGCCGCGGCCTGGCCTACCGCGCCGGCGACCGGTTCGACTCGCTGGACGCCCTGGTCGCCGAACTCGCCCGCGACCCGGCGCGCACCCGGCGGCGCGTGGCCCTCGCGGCCGCGGGCCTGCTCGGCGCTCTGGGGCTCGGCGCCGTCGCCGCCAGCGGCCTGGACCGCGGGCCGAGCTGCGACATCGGCGACGGCCGGGCCGCCACCGTGTGGAACGACAGCAGCCGCGCCGCGGTGAGCGCCGCCGTCGCCACCCTGCCCGCCGGCGCTGAAGTCTGGGCCCTGGTCGAGCCCCGCCTCGACGACTACGTGACCCGGTGGAAGGTCATGCACCGCCAGGCCTGCGAAACCCACAAAGCCGGCACCCAGTCCGACCAGCTGTTCGACGCCCGCATGCGCTGCCTCGAGCGCCGCTACGACCAGATGGGCGCCGCCGTCGGCATCCTGCGCGAACCCCGCCGGGGCGACACCGAAGTCGACGCCGCCAAGCTCGTCGCCGGCCTCGAACCCATCGACGCCTGCGGCGACCTCGAAGCCCTCAGCGCCGCAGTGCCCCTGCCGGACTCGGCCGAGCAGCGCGCCGCCGTTGAAGCCATTCAAACCAGGCTCGACGAAAACGCCGTCACCGAAGCCGCCGGCTTTTCCGTCGAGGCCATGGACACCGCCCGCACCCTCGTCGCCGACGCCGACGACGTCGGCTACCAGCCCCTCGTCGCCGAAGCCAACCTCCAGCTCGGCCGCGCCGCCATCGGCGCCATGCGCGTCAAAGACTCCCTCGAGCCTCTCGAACGCAGCCTCAACGCCGCGCTGGCGGTCGGCGCCAAAGACATCGCCGCCGAGGCCCAAGTGCGACTGCTCTGGGGCCTTACCAACCAGGGCAAGTGGGAACGCGACGACCTGGACCGCGGCGCCGGGCTGGCCGAAGCGCTCGTCGCGGCCGCCAGCCCACCGGCCGGCTTGGATTCGTTACTGCAGAAGAACATCGGCGAATCACTGATCGCGCTCGGCGAAAAGACTGAAGCAGTCGAGAGACTCGAACGCGCCCTTGCAATGCGCCCTGCCCACCAGAGATCTCGGTATGCGACCGAATTGGCTAAGGTGACGAAAGCGCTAGCGTTCGCGTCCGAAGACGTACAACGACGCGCGAAACTGCTTAGGCAGGCGGTCGAAGAACTCCGAGAACTCGTCGGGGCGAACCATCCCATGACGCTTGAAGCGGAGTGCTCGGTGGGCACACAGGTCCAAGATGCAGCCGCGGCGCTTGAGCACCTCTCGCGTGGGCTCGAGGGATATCGCACACACTTGCCAAACTTGGTGAGAGTTCGCGCGCCATGCGAATACACCGCCGCCACCGTGTTGTTGGATCTAGGAAAGCGAAACGAAGCCATCGCCATGTTCCAAAGCGCCGCGTCTCTGTACGCGGAGACTCCGGGTGTCGAGGCCCGGGCAGCTCGCTCTGAAGGGTTTGCGCTGCTGCTCGCTGGCGAGCCCAGGCGGGCTCGCGAGTCTTTCGAAGCCAGTGCGGCCGTCTACCAAAAGCTCTCGCCGGAGAAGCGCTGGTGGATCGCGCTAGAGCTCGCCGAGGCAGAACTAGGTATCGCGATGTCGATGCTTGCGACAGACGAAGGCCCCGCCGCCGAGCGGCTCCTGGCAGGCATCGTCTCGACGCTAGAGGGCCTGCTCACCGTCGCTCCGCACGGTTTGACACCGCGAGCGCTGGCAAGAGCCCGACTCGCATGGGCCAGAGCTGCTGTCGCGACAAACAACAGCGCTAGTGCAACCGTAGCGCTCGACTCCGCCGAAGAATGGTACGTGAACACGGCACACAATGATGTTGCCGTGCGAGAAGTCTCAGCACTGCGGTCGCGACTGCGCTGAAACCACCAACACTACGCAAACTCTAGGGGAATGTCGGCGTCGCGAAGACACCACCGACTACCGGCGTCGCCGGCGGCTCGAACATCCAGCACTCGGCAGCAAAAGGATCGGGCAAACTCGTAAGGACACGCCCGTGATCCTTCCAATAGGTCAGCTGCGCGCCGGTGCAGGACTCAATGCCGCACGCTCTCGCGGCGCTTCCATAGGCCCGTCCAGGAAGTCGGAACTCGTTCACACAAACGGCGCCATTCTCATCCCACACCGCTTCCATCGCTTTGATTACGCACCCGAAATTCCAGCCGCCGGATTCCACGCGATAGTAGAGCGGCGTGCCAGTCTCAGTGAGAGCCTGGCCGTCACCGCATACGTCTCCGGTCAGCGCCTTGACCAGTGCCTGCCTCTCCTCGAGGGGAGTACGGTAACTGTCGGTCGCAGACGCGGAGGTCTGCCGCAAAGCAAGTAGCTTTGCCCCGGCGTAGCCGGCACAACCAAGGTTGAACCAACGTCTCTCTCCGCCACCATTCGTCACTACGACAGGAGGCGCTGGGTGATCATCGGAAGTTACCGTGAGGTTTGCGCCGTTGTAGCGATCGCCCTCGAACACGGCCGCATAGTTGTCGAGGTTGCCCCAAGCCGGATCGTCGATTTCAGCGTTGCCACAGAGGGGCTCAACGTAGCTGCCGCCCCAATGCGCCCACTCGACGGCCGCGAACTTGTACATGTGCAGCGTCGAGTGTGGCTCGATCCAAAACTTGACCTGCGAAGAGTATCCGTCGATCCGAAGCGCGTGTTGCTTGAGGGGCGTGTTCACGTGGTGAAAGAGAATCTTCGATCCCACCAGCGCGTTACCCGCTAGTGCAACCGGCACGCTGCTCCGGCTGGGTCGTCGGCTTGCGTAGCCGCCAACGGTCCACGAGCCTGGCCTCGTTGTTGTCGGGAGCGGCCTTGCGATGAGCCGATAGTCGACAACCTCGAGGTCCATCGGGGTCCCGTCGGGGCCAAGGAAGCCGTCGTACACCCAGCCCCCCCCGTTTGCATGATGGTTGAGATCCAGTTCCGCGATCGCGTTGCCCAAGATCTTCTTCGAGTTCGTGCCGCATTCGAGCTCGCAACCGTAGTCATCAAAGAAGCTCTGTCGGTCGACGTCGACCAACGCGATGTCGTCGAAGGCCTCGGGGTCTTCGAGGTCGCAGGCGGAAACGAGGGCCAGGGCGCAGGCGACGGAAAGTACGCTGGGCTTCAGAATGGTGTGCGGCATGCCACAATCTCCCGGGGGTGTTCGCGAACCGCAGCCTACGGCTGTCGGAACGCAGTCGCTAGTGAACGATGCAAAGAATGGGGGTTCGTTCGTCACGGGCGCCGGTTAGCGCCACGCGGACAACGGCTAAAACGTCATTCCGTGCCGCCGGAGCAGCCGGTAGAAGTACGTGCGGTCGATGCCGGCGGAGGCGGCGGCGTCCACGGCTTTGTCGTGATCGTCGATGAGGCGCTGGAGGTAGCGGCGCTCGAACTGGCGCAGGGCGCGGTCGCGGGCGTCGGCGTACGGCAGCGATAGGTACTCGTCGCGCTCGGCGGCGTCGCCGGAGCCGTCACCGCCGTCGCCGCTCAGGGGCACATCGACGGGCAGCGCCTCGTTGAAGACCAGGCAGCGCTCGAGGTAGTTGCGCAGCTCGCGAATGTTGCCGGGCCAGGGGGCGCGGGCGAGCTGCTCGAAGAACTCGTCGCTGCACAGGCTGGCAATCTGCGCGTCCTTGGCGCCGAGCCCGCGCAGGATCGACCGCGCCAACAGCGGAATGTCGGCGGCGCGCTCGCGCAGCGGCGGCTGCTCGATCGAAAGCACGGCCAGCCGATAGTAGAGGTCCGAGCGAAAGCGGTTGGCGTTGACCTCGGCGCGCAGGCTGCGATTGGTGGCGACGATCAGGCGCACGTCGACCGGAATGGCCTTGCTGCCGCCCAGCCGGCGAATCTCGCGCGACTCGAGGGCACCGAGCAGCTTGGGTTGCAGGTCGATGGGCAGCTCGCCGATTTCGTCGAGAAACAGGGTGCCGCCGTGGGCTTCTTCGAAGGCGCCGATGCGGCGGGCGTCGGCGCTGGTGAAGGCGCCCTTTTCGTGGCCGAAGAGCTCGCTTTCGAGCAGCGTGGCGGGAATGGCGCCGCAGTTGACGGCCACGAACGGGCCCTTGGCCCGGGCGCCCTGGTCGTGAATGCAGCGGGCGGCCAGGCTTTTGCCGACGCCGGTTTCGCCTTCGAGAATGACGCTGGCATCGCTGCCGGCGGCGCGCTCGAACAGCGGGAAGGTGCGCCGCATGGCCGGCGAGGTGCCTAGCATGGCCCCAAACGAGTCCCGCTCGGAGACTTCCGCGCGCGACGTGTCGTCGCGAACCTCGACCCGCACGACCGAGCGACCCAGGCGAACCCGGGCGCCGTTGCGCACGTAGCCTTCGACCAGCTGCACGCCGTCCACGTAGGTGCCGTTGTGGCTGCCGGTATCGCGAATGCGCGCCCGGCGGCCGTCGATGCGCAGCTCGCAGTGAAACCGAGACACGGTCGGGTCGTCGAGCATGAGCTCGCAGCTGGCGTGCGACCCGATCGAGCACGACCGGGCGCCGTCGGACGACCAGGTGCGCCCCTTTTGCGGCCCGTTTTCGACGCGCAGGGTGACGTGGCGAACTTCGAACTCGGCAAGCAGGTCACCGGCGGTCACCGTGCGGCCGCTCTTGGAACGGAGTTCGTCGCCCATCGGCGACGGACTATTGCACACGGTCCAGGGCTCGGCGGCGGCCGCCACGGGGGGGAGCAGTTGGGGTCGTACAGGTGCCACACCCCGGGGCTTTTGCAACGCTCGTTCCAGCCTGATCAGAGCCCAGAACGGCCCAGATCGGCCTGCTGTGGCCGCCGCGTCCCCAGGCTGTGGCGGCGCCGTCCACCCCTGTGGCTCGGCCGTCCACAACCGGCCGCAAAACGACGCCCGGTTCGGCATGGCCTACGAGAAGTACTTCCACGCGACCGACGCGCACCAGCCCAGATAAAGCGCTGAAATTGAGACAACGATCACGGGCTCGGCGGAGCGATAACGCATGGCCAGCCACGCCCGCGCCGCCAGCAGCGGCGGCGGCGACGTCAGTGTCCGCCGAGCCACAGCCGCCAGCCGCCGGCGATGCCGGGGGTCGACGTCGTGAACCGGTGCGTGCTCGGCGATGAGTTGGTCGATGGCGTCATCGATGAAAGTGGGTGGCTCGCGTTCGTCGCTCATGATTGCTCCCGGTACTGGTTGTCGCGCCCGAGGGCGCTGGCGACGCACTTGCGAGCGCGCCGCAGGCGCTGGCGCAGGGCGTCGGCGCTCACGCCGGCCACCGCGGCCGCCTCGGAGGGCGTCAACCGCTCGACCGCCACCAGCAAGAGCGCCTCGCGCAGCGGTGGCGCCAGCTCGGCGAGGGCGCGTTCGACGGCGAGCTCCATCTGGTTGCCCGCGAGTTCCTCGAAGGGGGTGCGGACGGCGCCATCCGGGCCCGGCTGGCTGGCGCGGTGAAGCTCGCCGGTGCGGCGGGCGTCGAGGGCCGCCCAGCGATAGTGGCTGCGGCACTGGTTGCGGGCCACGGCGAACAGCCAGGCGCGCAGATTGGTGTCGGGCCGCAGGCGCTTGGCGTGCCGGGCCAGGCGAACGAAGGTGTCTTGCAGCAGATCTTCCGACAGGGTGCGCTGGCCGGTCATGCGGACCAAGAAGCTGTAAAGAGACGCTCGGTAGCGGTCGTAGGCCGCGTCGAAGGCGGTGACGTCGCCGGCGCGCAGGGCGGCCACCAGGTCGGTGGGCGGGGCGACGGGGGGCGACATCGATTGATGAACGCTTGGCGAGCCGCGGCGTGACAAGAAAACGGCGATGCTGTGTCTGGGTGGGGCGGGGCTGCGCGGGGCTGCGCGATGGGGGGCTTTGCGGGGGCAGGAAAGGACGCGATGTCTGGGCGGGGCGGGGCTGCGCGATGGGG
>Ga0207422_1000711_pt1 | contig 92731 bp, 74 predicted proteins | sample MarCyaLeptolynsp_FD_187757 | JGI IMG/M metagenome (GOLD analysis project Ga0207422, IMG submission 187757) | Marine cyanobacterial communities from Panama - species 1 Leptolyngbya sp. (SPAdes) | ecosystem: Environmental > Aquatic > Marine > Unclassified | place: Panama: Panama City | collected...
CGACGAGGCCATCCTGGTGTTCCCCGAGGGCGCCCGGGGCATCTCCAAGCCGTTCAACCGCCGCTATCAGCTCGCCGAGTTTGGCCACGGCTTCATGCGCCTGGCCCTCGAAACCGACTCGCCGATCGTGCCGGTCGCAGTCATCGGCGCCGAAGAGCAGGCGCCGGCCGTCAACGTCAAGCCGATCGCCCGGCTCATCGGCGCGCCGTCGTTTCCGGTGGTGCCGTACCCGCCGTTCGTCGCCGCCGTGCCCCTGCCCACCAAGTACCGGCTGTACTTTGGCGAACCCATGACCTTCGACGGCGACGCCGACGACGACGAGGCCGTTCTCGAGGAGAAGGTTAAAGCGGTGCGCAACGCGATCCAAACCATGATCCAGGCGGGCCTCAAGGGGCGCAAGCATGTCTTCTGGTAACGGCACGTCGACGCGCGGCCGCGGCCCCAAGCGGGTCGTCATTACCGGAATCGCAGGGCGCCTGGGCCGGCTCATCGCCCAGCAGCTGCACCGCCGCAGCGAAGTGCAGATCATCGGCATGGACCGGCGGCCGTTCCCCAATCGACCGAAGGACATCGAGCATCACCAGGTCGATCTGCGCTCGAAAAAGGCGCGCGAGGTCTTTCGCCACGGTGTCGACGCCCTCATTCACATGGGCGTCATGCACGCCCCGCGCGCGTCTTCGGCCGAGCTCTACTCGTGGAACATTGGCGGCACGTCCAAACTGCTCGAGTACTGCCAGGCGTACGAGGTCCCGAAGGTCGTGGTGCTGTCGTCGGCCAACGTCTACGGCCCCCGCCCCGACAACAATCAGTTCTTGACCGAAGAAGCGCCGCTTCTCGGCGCCCAGGCCATGCCGGAGATGCGCGCCCTGGTCGAAGTGGACCACATGGTGTCGTCGTTTTTCTGGCGCGCCCGCCAGCTCGACACGGTGATCCTGCGGCCGGTGCACATTCTGGGAAAGGTGCGAAACGCGCCGTCGAACTACCTGCGACTCGAACGAGTGCCGACTCTGCTCGGCTTCGACCCGATGGTGCAGGTGGTCCACGAGCTCGACGTGGCGGAGGCCATCGCCTGCGGCCTGGCCCCGGGGGTGCGCGGGATTTTCAACATCACCGGTCCGGGCGAGCTACCGCTGTCGGCAATTCTGGAAGAGCTCGACGTACAGAGCTACGCGATTCCCCACCTGGTGGCCAAGACGGCCTTTCGCGCCCTGTGGCGCCTGGGCCTGCAGTCGTTCCCGGTGCCCGAGCTCGACTTCATCCGCTACGTCTGCATGGTGGACGGGTCGCGCGCCGCGCGGGAGCTGGGCTTTCGCCCGCGCCACACTCTCAAAGAGACCATTCGCGCAGTGCTTGCGTAGGTCCCGGCCGCGTGGCCCACATCGGACGGGTGACCGTCCAGTTCGGCCCTCGTCGGCCAGAGATCGCCGGGCGCGACCTGGCTGTGCTGTCGGCAACTCCCGCGACGCGAGCGTGAATTCCTGACGCCGGCCGTGAACGAGGCGCAACAGCGTCACGTGAACGACTGTTGACACCCGCGGGGCGACGCAGCGCGTCGCGTTGTCCGGGCAACGATCCGCCGCCCGTGACGATCGTACTGGTCGGTCACTTCGCTCAGAGCTATACCCTTCTGTGTCGGGCATCTAGCGCGACACAGCGTCAGGTCGTCGGATTTCCTGGCGAACCGGTGAGTCGAAAAAATGCCAACCGGGAAGAAATGCACGGCGTTTTGAACGCCACTGCCAATCTGGCACACAGAGTGCATTTCTTTTGGGGGTCGCAGCTGGCACCTAACACGAGGCTTTCGAAACTATGCGCACCAGAGGAATCGTTTTTGTCCTGTCCGTCTTCGCTCTCCTGAGCCTGGGAGGCTGTACCTGGTATTTGACCGACGACGGTTACTACTACGACGACGACTCGAGCTGGTTTTGCGAAGGCGACCGATGCTTCGAGTGTGAGGGCTCGCGCTGCTGGCCGGTGAGCGGCCAGTGCACCAGCGACGAAGAGTGCGCCGAAGGCTGCTACTGCGTCGAAGACGGTGGCTGGTGCGAGGAAAGCGGCTTCTGCTCCAAAGACGAAGATTGCCGCGACGGCTACGTCTGCGACGAGCGCGGAACCTGTATCCCGGGCGAGGGCACCGACCCGAACGACCCGAGCGATCCCGACGATCCGAACAACCCCGACGACCCGAACCCCGACTGCACCGACGACTCGACCTGCGACCCCGGCTCGACCTGCAACGACGAGGGCCAGTGCGAGCCGACGGACTGCCAGGACAACAGCCAGTGCCCCGACGGCTCGATCTGCGACAGCGACACCAACAAGTGCGTGCCTGGCGAGCCGGAGGACCCCGGCCTGTGCGACGGTGACGTAACCTGCGACAGCTTGCCGCTTCCGTGCCCGGCCGGCAGTGTGCCTGGTATCGCGAACGGTTGCTGGACCAACGTCTGCATCCCAGTGGCCCAGTGCACGGTTCCTCCGCGGACCGCTTGCGAAACGCTGCGCTCCGAAGAAGAACTGCTCGAGTGCGTGGCACGCCCCGAGTGCATCCAGGTCACGGTGGACGTCTGCACCCCGAACGACAACGCCCCCAGCGACACCGACTGCCGAATCGAAGAGCAGCGCGACCAGTTCTGCACCTGCGAGGAAGCAGACCGCTGCCAAACCGTGGACCCCGAGTCGCCCTTCTCCGGCCTCGGGCAGTAATCGGCAGAGCGCCACTGCGAACAAACGGGCTCGGCCACTTGGCCGGGCCCGTTTTTTTTGTAGGGTCGTGCCCATGCCCCGAGCCGCCCATGCGCTTGCGCTTGTGATGGTCATGTCGGCCTTCGGTTGCGCTGGCCCTTCTCGCCCGGCCGCGTCGTCGGTCGGCTCCGCGACGACCGCGCCGGCAACGTGCCCGAGCGTGCGCGGCTTCGTCGCCGCCGACGGCGCCCTGCTCAAGTACCAGGTCGCCGGTGACCTGACGGCCGAGCGCCCCGTAGTCGTGTTCATCCACGATTGGGCTCACGACAGCACCTTCTTCTATCAGCAGACCGCCGGCCTGCGCTCGCGGTTTACCGTCGTCACCTACGACCTGCGCGGCCACGGCGCGTCGACCGACGACGCGGGCACCGGCGCCGACGTGGCCGGCCACGCGAAAGACCTGGGCGCCGTGCTCGACCGCCTCGCCACCGCGACCGGCGATCGCCCGGTCCACGTGGTCGGCCACGGCCTGGGCGGCTGGATCGCCCTCGCGGTCGCCGGGCAAGCCCCGGCCCGCCTGCGCAGCATCACCCTGGTAGGCACGTCGCGCACCTGGCCCGCCGACGTTCGCCGCGCCTACCGGGCCCTCGCCGACGCCCAGCGCGAAGACGCCGCCAGCTACCGCGGCTGGACCAACCGGTTCTTGCCCGTGTGGGTCGGCGACCCGACCCTCGAACGCCGCGCCGACGTCATCGCCTTCTACGACTCGATGCTCGACCGGCTCGCGCCGGGCTCGGCGGCCGCCACGGTCGCCGCCGTCGTCGAGCACGAAGTCACGAAGGCAGCGCTCGACGCCATCGGACTGCCGCTGCTGGTCCTCAACGGCGAGCTCGACAGCTTTCCCGGCCGCCGCGCCGACGAGCAGTTCTTTGCTTCCGCGCTCGACGCGACACTGCTGCGCATTCCGAACGCCTCGGCGGACGCCCCGTTCGAAGCGCCAAACACGGTGAACATGGCCCTGGCGCGCTTCTTTGCCCGCGCCAAGTGACCCGTTCGTCCGGGGGTTCCGTGCGGTATGCTGGCGCCGGTGATGGGGGGCTTCGAGTTTGCGGAAACCATGAGCGGCACGTTCGAGCGGGCCGACGGAGCCGGTTCGGGCCACGTCGCCTTCGACCTGGTGGTCACCGCACCTTCACTGTGGGCCCACCTTCGTGACCGCAAGTGCCGGGTATCTGGCACCATCGACGTCGACGGCCTCGCCGACGCTTCGTTCGTCACGGGCGAAATGATTCTGGCGCCGTTTTGGCGCCGGCTCATTCGCTACGACTTCAGCTTCTTCGGCGACGATCGGCGCGCCTACCGGTTCGCCGGACAGAAGAACATCAAAATCAGCAACTTGCGCGAGACGCTGTCCACACTCCCGGCCACCATTACCGACGCCAGCGGCCGTCTCGTGGCCCGGGCCACGGTCCGCTTCGATGTCGATGCGGACCTGCCCGCGTTTCTCGCCTCCTGGAGGGCAACCGGAAGCACCGGCTGACGCGCGCGAATCGGCGTCGCCCGCGGCATCGACAACCCCCCGTTTTTTCGGAGGGCCGTGTAAGAAAGCACCCGGCGGTGCCCTATGTTAGAACGCGTCCGGGCCGGTCGGCCCCACGCGTATTCCCATGGGCATCATCACCAAGATTTTCGGCACCAAGAACGACCGCGAGCTCAAAAAGCTCTCCCCGCGGGTCGACCAGATCAACGGTCTGGAGAGCAAGTACGAGGCGCTGAGCGACGCGGAGCTCAAGGCGAAGACGCCGGAGTTCCGGCAAAAGCTCGACAACGGCGCCACCCTCGACGACATCTTGCCCGACGCGTTCGCGACCATGCGCGAGGTTGCCAAGCGCACCCTGGGAATGCGCCACTACGACGTCCAGCTCATCGGCGGCCTGGTCATGCACGAGGGCCGCATCGCCGAGATGCGCACGGGCGAGGGCAAAACCCTCACGGCGACCTGCCCCGTGTACCTCAACGGGCTGTCCGGCAAGGGCGTCCACGTGGTCACGGTCAACGACTACCTGGCCCGGCGCGACGCCGAGTGGATGGGCAAGATCTATGGCTGGATCGGCCTGTCCGTCGGCTGCACGGTGCACGGCCTGTCCGACCGGGAGCGCCAGGACGCCTACCGCTGCGACATCACCTACGGCCAGAACAACGAATTCGGCTTCGACTACCTGCGCGACAACATGAAAATGTCGCCCGACCGCATGGTCCAGCGCGGCCTCAACTACGCGGTCGTCGACGAGGTCGACTCCATCCTCATCGACGAAGCGCGCACGCCGCTCATCATCTCCGGGCCGGCCGAGCAGTCGCAGACCATGTACGTCGAGGTCAACCGGATGATTCCGCGCCTGAAAAAGGACGTGGACTTCAACGTCGACGAAAAGGCTCACTCGGCCACCCTGACCGAGCAGGGCGTGGAGCGGGTGCAAAAGCTGCTGGGTCTCGACAACCTCTACGACCCGGCCAACATCAAGTACATCCACCACGTCTACCAGGCGCTGCGCGCGCACACCCTGTACAAGCGCGACGTCAACTACCTGGTCGAGGACGGCAAGGTGGTCATCATCGACGAGCACACCGGCCGCAAGATGCCGGGCCGACGCTGGTCCGACGGCCTGCACCAGGCCATCGAGGCCAAAGAGAGCGTGACCATCGAGGAGGAAAACCAAACCCTCGCCACGATCTCGTTTCAGAACTACTTCCGCATGTACGACAAGCTGTCGGGCATGACCGGTACGGCCGAGACCGAGGCCACCGAGTTCCACCAGATCTACAAGCTCGACACCATGGTCATTCCGACCAACAAGCCGATGGTCCGCGACGACCGGGCTGACCTCGTTTACAAGAACGAAAAGGGCAAGCTCAAGGCGGTGGTCGAGGACATCCTCGAGTGCAACCAGAAGGGCCAGCCGGTTCTGGTCGGCACGGTGTCGGTCGAAAAGTCCGAGGTCATCCACCAGCTGCTGACCCACCACAAGATTCCGCACGAGGTGCTCAACGCCAAGCAGCACGGGCGGGAAGCCCAGGTCGTCGCCCAGGCCGGCCGCAAAGGCCAGGTCACCATCTCCACCAACATGGCCGGTCGCGGTACCGACGTCTTGCTCGGCGGCAACCCCGAGGTGATGGCCAAGCAGATGATGGAGGCCGAGGGTCGCGCCAGCGAGCCGGCCTACTACGACGAGCTTTACAAGCGCTTCAAAGAGCAGTGCGACGCCGAGCGAGAAGAGGTGCTGGCCGCGGGCGGCCTGCACGTGCTCGGCACCGAGCGGCACGAGTCGCGGCGCATCGACAACCAGCTTCGAGGCCGAGCCGGCCGCCAGGGCGACCCGGGCTCGTCGCGGTTCTACCTGTCGTTGGAAGACGACCTCATGCGCATCTTCGGCGCCGAGCGAATCAGCGGACTGATGGAGCGCCTCGGCATGGAAGAGGACGTGCCGATCGAGCACAAGTGGGTCACGCGCGCCGTCGAGAACGCGCAAAAGAAGGTCGAGGGCTCGAACTTCGATACCCGCAAACACCTGCTCGACTACGACGACGTCATGAACCAGCAGCGCAAGACGCTGTACGCGCTGCGCAGCCAGATCCTGACGGGCCTCTATCAGCCCGAGCTGTCGGAGGCCGAGAAAGAGGCGGGCAAAACGCCCAAGACTCCGACCGAGAGCGGCACGTGGACCATGGACTCGCTCAGCGAGGAGATGGCCGAGCCGGTCAAGCGCATCATCGAAAAGGTCGTCGACGAACCGTCCGCCGACAACGACCAGCAGGCGGCCGGTGACCGCCTGGCCAAGGCGCGCCGCCTGCGCCACGAAGTCTGGCGGCAGACCGGCGCGCTGTGCGACCTGGATCGGCTCGACAAGGGCATCACGAACGATCGCGAAGGTCTGCAGAGCTACGTTCTAGAGTCGGTGTGCGCCTCGATGATCCAGCAGCGCGAGCGCCTGTTCGATCTGGCCGACACGCTGCTGGGCGACGTGGTCGACGGAATGTGTCCGCCGAACACGCACAGCGACGATTGGGACTTCGACGCCATCGAGAACGCGCTGCGCGACCTGTTCAACGCGCCCATCGAAATCGACCGGTCGGCCAGCTCCCAGCAAGAGCTCGCCGAACACGTGTGGCCTCAGGTCGAAAAACGCCTCGACGAACGCGAGGAGCAGCTGTCTCGGCCGTTCCTTCTGTACTTTTTGCGCCATTTCTTCCTCGAGGAGATCGACGGCCAGTGGATCGAGCACCTCAAGGCCATGGAGCACCTGCGCGAGGGCATCGGCCTGCGCGGTTATGGGCAGAAAGACCCCAAGAAAGAGTACAAAAAGGAAGGCTTCGATCTCTTCGGCATGATGATGTCGAACATCCAGACCAACGTGGGTCAAAAGATGTTCCGCGTCATGATCCAGCGCGAAGAAGAAAGCGTGCCGGAGCTCCGCGCCAAAGAGCGACAGATGAACGCGGTGCATCCGAGCGCCAGCGGCGGCGGCGAGCAGGCAGACCAGGGCGAGGCGGCCGCACCGCAAAAGCAGCAGACCGTACGACGCAGCGAGCCAAAGGTCGGCCGCAACGATCCGTGCCCGTGCGGCAGCGGCAAGAAATACAAGAAATGCCACGGCCGCGCTGATCAAGCCACGGCCTGACAGGCGCACCTCCGCAGCCCAAATCGGCGCCCCGCTCGCCCGTGCTACCCTCTATCGGAGGGATGAGTCGGGGGTCACACGTGCTCGTCGTAGCGTCACCGCGCTACGGGGCCGGGCTGCGCGCGGTAGTGGAAAAGGCTGGCGCGGGCTGCACCGTCGAAAACGACGGCGAAGCGGGCTGGCGCTCGCTCGCCGAACAGCGCCCGGGCGTGGTTCTTATCGCCCCCGACGCCAGCAAGGTGGACCTGTTCATGCGCCGCCTGCGCGACGAGTACATGGGCACTCGACCGCGACTGGTCCTGGTAACCGAGGCAACGGCCCTGGACAACGAGCACAAAGAGCTCGAAGCCGACCTGGCCCTCCGCCTGCCGACGACCGAGCAAGCGATCGCCGCGGCCATCGGCGCCAGCGACACGCAGGTCGTCGACCTGAGCTCGTCGGCGCTGCGGGAGATGCTCCAGCTCACGGCGCTGTCGGGCAGCGTTCAAGAGACGCTCGATCACCTGGCCCGGCGGTTGATGCTGCTGTTGCGACTGAGTGAATGCCTGGTGCTCGCAACGGTAAGCGAACACCAGTGGCTCGGCTCGGTGGGCGAACCGCCGCCCAAGGGTTCGTGGCCCGAACTGTGGAACGAAGTCGCCCGGGCGGTGAACGCGCACACCGGCGTGCTCGTGAGCAAGAACAGCGGCTCCCGGGACGGGCTGATCGCCAACCGGCCGGGGTCGAGGACGCGCTTTGCCGTGGCGCTGCCGGGGCCATCGGGAACTCCCGTCGGCGCCCTGTGCGGCGTCATCGAGGAACCGGCGCTCGTGCCGCGGCTAGTACTCGACGCCCTGGGTGATCTCGGCGGTCGCCTCGGCCAGGAGCTCAGCTGGCGCTCGATTCACGACCGCGTCGCCGCCGAGCGCGACCGCCTGCGCGAAACGTCGATGCTCGACCCGCTTCTCGGCGTCCTCAGCCGGTCCGCCCTCGAGCAGTCCCTCGCGGTCGAGATCGGCCGTGCGCGGCGCGGCCAGGAGCCCCTGGCGGTGGCCGTCATCGATGTCAAAGGCCTGCGGCACATCAACGATCACCACGGCCACGTGGCCGGTGACGCGGTGCTGCAGCACGTGGCGACCACGACCCGAGAGATTCTCCGCGGCCAGGACATCGTCGGCCGCTACGGCGGCGACGAGATTGCGATCCTGCTGGCGAGCACCCCGGCGTCGGGCGCCATGAAGCTCCTCGAGCGCGTTCGCACCGGTGTGTCGAGCCGACCGGTCCCCGTCGCCGACAACGCCATCGAAGTCGAAATCGTCGCCGGCGTGGCGGAGGTGCAGGGCGACGAAAAGGACGGCCGGCGCGCGCTGTCTCGCGCCGCCGCAGCGGCGGTGAGCGCATCGCGGCGTGGTGGCCAGATCGGCCTCGCGGAGCGCGCGTCCCCGCGAGCCGAGACCCGCGTGGGAGAGCCGCAGCCAACGATCGGCGTCGCTGATCGGCTCGAGGCCGGCTCGACGCTGTCGGGCATGTATCAGATCGTTCACGAGATCAGCCGGGGCGCGATGGGCGTCGTGTATCGCGCCGAGGACCTCGGTCTCAGCCGGCCGGTCGCGATCAAGATGCTGCGCCCCGATTTGGTTCGCGACCCGCAGATCGTTCAGCGGTTTCGCGACGAAGCGGCGGTGCTGGCGCGGTTGCGACACGAAAACCTCGTGCAGGTCTACGCCCTCGGCGAGCAGCAAGGCGACGTCTACTTCGTTATGGAACTGGTCGAGGGCGTGTCCCTCGAGGATGCCATCGACAACATTCGCGAGCGCGGCGAGTGGATGCGCCCCGAGCGCATTGCCGCGATTCTCGGCCAGATCGCCGACGCCCTCGACACCATGCACAACGCCGGCGTGCTGCACCGAGACGTCAAGCCGGGCAACGTGGTCCTCGACCGAACGCGGGACCGGCCCGTTCTGGTCGACGTTGGCCTGGCGCGGCACTTCGGCGGCGCGGGGCGGCGCGGCGAGGCGGCCGGCACCCCCGGTTTCATCGCTCCCGAGACGTTTCAAGGCAAGGCCGAAACTCCCGCCACCGACGTCTACGCCCTCGCGGCAAGCGCGTACGCCATGATCGTCGGCACCGCTCCCTTCGGCTACGACGACGACTACCAGGTGATCCTGCGCCGACAGCTGGAAGAGCCCCCCGACGAGCCGTCCAGCATTCGCCCGGATCTTCCGCCCTCGCTGGATCCCGTGCTCCTCAGCGCCCTCTCGGTCGATCCAGCCGACCGCCCCGGCACCGCCGGCGAGCTGGCGCGGTTGCTGCGCGACTCGCTGCTCACGCCGTCGACGCGCATGGTCGCGCAGCCGGCGGCGCTGCCAACGCCGGGCGCCGCCCGCGCGCTGGGCATCGACACGACGCTGCCCTTCGGCATCCCCACGGTGGGCGAAGCTCCTCAGGATGCGCCAATGACCCGCGGCGTGGTGTTTCGCAGCGTGCCCCGCGTGCTGGGCCACAGCGATGCGGCGGCCTGGGTCACCGGCGTCCAGCGAAAGAGCAAAGACCTCGCTCGGGCGATGTCGCCACAAACGACGCACACCGAGTGGGTTTCCGGTCGGCTGTTCTTCCTTCTCCTGCGCGAAATCGCGGCGAGTGGCCGCAACGTCGACGCGTTCGCCACCGAGCTGGCCAAAGCCGCCGTCGCGGAGACCTTTCGCCGCTTCTACCCGGCGAGCCCGGAATCACTGTCGCCCGAGAGCACGCTGGAGGCTCTGGACCTGATCTGGCGGCGCTATCACAGCTGGGGCATCGTGCGCGCGACGGATCTTGGCGGCGCGGGGGCGACCATCGAAGTGATCGACGTGCCGCTCAAGCCGGGGGTGTGCGCGTTCGTGCAGGGCTTGCTCGAGCAGGTCATCTGGCTGTCGGGCTGCCCGCCCATCGTCGAGCAGCGTTCCTGCGCCCGCGACGGCGATGAGCGCTGCGAGTTCACGGCCAGCTGGCTTGCCGAAGCCCAGCACCTGGGCTAGCCGAGCGCTTGCGCGCGCACGGTCTACAGGCGCAGCAGAGCGTTTTGACCGCCGAACCCGTCGGGGCGCACCGCTTCGGCGTCGGGATCGAGCACCCACTGCTGGCCGTCGACGAGAAACTTGTAGGCGTATCGGCCCTTGTGAAGGCCAACGGTCACGGTCCAGATCCCATCGCCGTCGTCGTCGCGCAGGTCCGTGGCGGCCGTGTTCCAGTCGTTGAAGTCACCGACCACCGTCACGCGACTCGCCTTGGGCGCCGGCAGCTCGAAGCGGACCGCGACCCGCTGGTCCAGCGCGGCAGCCGCCTCGCGATTGACGGTCGCCGTCGTGGGTTCGCCGCCGCCCGAGCCGAGCAGCCACGACGCCGCGACTGCGAGCAGCGCGATACCCGCCGCCGGAGCCGCCACCGCAACGCTGAACCGAAGCTGCCGTTGTCCGAACAAGAAGTCGGCGACGCGCCGAACCCGACCCACCCGGCGGTCGCGCACCTGCTCCATGATGCGCGCGGTCAGAACCGGATCGGCCGACGGCTCGGCGTCCAGGCCTCGAAGCTCGGAGGCAATCGAGTCCGGACTGTCGTCGAACTCGCTTTCGAGTTCGGCGCGCTCGGCGTCGGTGAGCGGTGCGTTCGGATCCAGGGACGCCACGGCCGTTACTCCCTGTCCATGAGGGAGCGAAGCGCCGCCCGGCCGCGCACGGCGCGAATCTTCAGCGTCGTGAGCGGGTGACCCAGAATCTCCTGGATCTCCTTGTACGAAAGGCCCTGCACGTCCTTTAGCACCAGAACCTCGCGAAACGCCACCGGCAGCGCGTCGAGCGCTCGGGACAGCTGGTCGAGTCGTTCGTTCGCGACCGCCTGCCTCTCCGGCCCCCGAACGGTTCCCGCGAACGCCGCGGCGTCGCTGGCGACCGCGCCATCGATGGGCTGCTCGCCGCGCTTGTGGCTCTTGAGCCAGTCTTTCGCGTTGTTGATCGCGATGCGAAACAGCCAGGTGGAGAATCGGCGCGACGTGTCGAACCGAGCCAACGCATCGAAGGCGTCGACGAAACTCTGCTGCGCGAGGTCCTCGGCCTGATACCGATCGCGAACCAGGCGTACGAGAGTAGCGACGAGCGCTGGATGGTAGCGCTCGACCAGGACCCGAAACAGATCCCGTTCGCCGGCGCGCACCGCAACGACGATGGCCCCTTCTTCCGCGATGCGGAGCGCCGACTCGGCATCCCCCGCTTCGACGCGACTGCCCGCGACAACCGCCTGTTCCCCCGTGACCGCCAACCCGCTAGCGATTGTAGGACCGGGCAACTCGGTCAGCAACGCCTACTGAGGGCGCCCATGTGGGCGCCCCTGCTGCACTCTCGCTACTGTACGACGAACTCTTCGAAGTAGACCCGCTGGACGCGGGGCCTGCCTTCGCGACCGCCAAGGATGTTGTCCACCCGCGCCACGATGCTCTTTTGAATGTTCATCTTGGCTTCCTCCCCCATGGTCTCGGCCACGGTGAGGCTGGACAAGTAGCGCAACATCTCGTCTCGAATGAGGCGCTGTGCCTTTTCGAACTCCTCGACATACTTGGGATGCGAGAGTTCGAACGCGACTTTCATCTTGAGAAAGCGTCCGCCGCGCGGCTCGTTGAGGTTCACGACGAACGGCTCTTCGAACTGCTGGATGGGGCCCGGCGCGTCCGGGTCAAAGTCTTCGTCGACCACCGGCGCGGCAGCCGCCGCCACGGGGGCCGGTGCAACCGGCTTGAACGTCATCACCTTGAAGGCGATGAGACCGGTGACCGCGAGGTTCACGATCGTGAGGATGCCTCCCAGCTTGGACGGCTTCGGCGGTTCGACTTGTTCTTCTTCGGCCATGGCGGGTTCACTCCTCTAGCGCTTGCCGTAGCCGCCGCCCTTCATCTGCTTCATTCTTCGCAGTGCACCGGCCCGGTCGCCTACGACCGAGCGCGCGCGTTCCAGGGCGGCGCCCCAGCGCTGATCCGTTTCTCTGAGCGACTCGACCAACGCACGCGACTCTTGATCCTCGAGACGCCCTTGGGGCTGCTTCGCCAACGCTCGCTGCAGCTTTTGGAAGGGCTTGGCGCGCTGCGCCATCATGGCGGCGCCGGCCTCGATCACATCGTCGGCATCCGCCGAGGACGGCGGCGGCTCCGTCGCGGCGGCGCGAAGCTCGCGCAGAGCCTCGACAACGTCGGCGCTTGCGATCACTGGCTCCTCACCGCCTCCTGGAACGCATCGCGCAAAGTGGTCACGATGTGCTCGGCCTCCTCGATGGGCGCGGTTTCGAGACGCTGGCTGCCCTCGAGCAGACGCTCGTTGACGAAATCGTACAGGCGCCCCAGGTTCTCGCAAAGGTCTGGAAACTGGTCGTAGTCGAGAGCCGACACCAGCTCGTTGACGATCGACATGGCGTGGTTGATCGCCTCGCTCTTGGCCACCACCCGGTTGTTTTCGATGGCGGTGCGAGCGTCTCGGCAGTCGCGCAGAAGGCGACCGTACAGTTCGTCGAGGATTCGCTCCTTCGACGCCGACTCGAGGTGAACTTTTTTGTATGCCTTGGAAGCGCGCGCGTACATATCTCGAAACCCTTGCTTTCTACAAACCTGCCAGGAACTGTCCCTGGTTCTGAAGCTGACCGACGGTCGACTCGAGCGCGGCAAACTGCCGACTCAGTCGCTCCTGGACTGCGGACGCCCGTTCCTCGAAACGCTCGATCTGATCGTCGAAGAACCGGATGCGGGACGCGTTGGCGTCACGCTTGGTGCTGAAAATTCCGTCGCCGAAGCGCGTGTACCGATCGACCAGGTCGTCGAGCTCGCTCGCGAACCCGGTCCCCGTCGTGGCGCCGGCGAACAGATCCTCCAGGTCCTCCCGGTTGTTGTCGATCGCGTCCTCGAACTTTTCGTCGTCGAGGGTCAGAAGCCCGGTGTTCGAAAGCTCCAGCCCGAGAAACCCGAGGGACACGGAGCCGCCGGTTCGCGTCGAGAACGACCGGGTGACCAGCGACGACAGGTTGTTTTGCAAACCCCGCGTCGAGGAGTCACCGAACAGCGTGTCGGCGCCCTTGATGTCGCCGGCTTCGCCCGAGAACGACAGCTGGTCGTCGAGCAGCGTCGCGACCTTGTTGTAGGTGTCGATGAACGACCGGATCTTTTCCTTGAGACCATCGACGTCGTCGTCGATTCGAATGAAGGTCTCCGGGTCCGTCGGGGCGTTCTCCGCTCGAAGCTCGAACGAAAGCCCCGGAATGACATCGGTGATGCTGTTGGTCGGCCGCGACACCTGCACGCCGTTGACCGAAAAAACAGCGTCGCTCGGCGGCACGAGCTCAGTAACTCCCAGCGATGCCCCCGTTTCGTTGGAAAACGTCAGGGAGTTTTCCAACCCCGCCTCGTCGGCGTTGACCATCAATCGATAGTTCGTGCCGTCGAACAGAACCGACGAGCTCACGCCATCTACCTGGTCGTTGATTCGAGCCGCGATGTCGTCGAGCGAGTCGGTCGCGTCGTACGAGATCGTCACGGCCGAGCCGCTGCCGACAGCAATGTCGACGCTGCCCGTACCGATGACGCCCGCGTCCTTATTGCCGAAAGTCGTCGACGCCGAAACCTCGTTTCGGGCGAGCGACGTAACGCGAACCGCGTACGTGCCGGGCTCCGCAAAGCCCGTTTCCTCATCGATGTTGATGTAGGCGTCGTCGGACGCCTCCGCCTTTAGCGAGCGAATCTCGCGCGGCGTATTGAGCTTGCCGACCTCTTCGGCGAGCTCATCGAGCCTGCCGACCAGGTCGGAGATAACCTGGTTTTGCCCCTGAACGAGGGTCTTTTGCGCCTCTACTCTTTCAGCGGGCTGGCGAGCCGCATCGACACTCGCACGAATGATTGCATCGGTGTCGAGGCCACTAGCTAGACCGGAGAACGAAATTGCCAAGGTTTTACTTCCGGGGAAAAAAGGAACCGGCGCCCCTCCCCCAAGGGGCGCCGGTTACGTTGAGAACTATCCGATAAGGGAGAGAGCGGCCTGCGGCAGCGAGTTGGCCTGCGCCAAGACGGATACACCGGCCTGCTGGACAATCTGGTTTCGGGTGAAGTCGGCGGTCTCTTCCGCGACGTCGATGTCCCGGATTCGCGAGTTCGCGGCCGAGAGGTTCTGGAACGAAACCGACAGGTTGTTGACCGTGGTGTCCAGGCGGTTCTGCGACGCACCGAGACGGGCGCGAGTCGTGGACAGCTGCGAGATGGCGGCGTCGAAGGACGCAAGCGCCGACTGAGCCTTGGCCGCCGTCGAAAGCGAGACAGCCGACAGCTTCGCACCGGTGGCGGTGCCGCCGAGGGTCGAAGTCGTGGTCCGGTCAATCGACACGGTGATCTGGTCGTTGGTGGACTTGTTGATGCCGATCTGAAGGCTCAGACCCGAGCCACCCGACAGCAACACCTTCGTGCCGTTGAACTCCGACACGTTGGCGATACGGTCGATCTCCTCGCGGAGCTCGACGAACTCGGTCTGAATGAACGAGCGCTCGCTGTCGCCCAGAGTCGCGTTGGCCGACTGAATGGCCAGCTCGCGAGCTCGAGTGACGAGGCCCTGAATCTCGTTGAGGCCACCCTCGGCCAGCTGCGTGAGCGAGATGCCGTCGTTGGCGTTCCGCTGCGCCTGCGAAAGCGAGCGAAGCTGCGAGGTCAGCTTCGACGAAATGCCGAGGCCGGCGGCGTCGTCCGACGCCGTGTTGATGCGAAGACCGGTGGACAGCCGCTCGATGTTCTTACCGACGCGGCCGAAGGTGTTGTTCAAGTTACGCTGAGCACCGAGCGAAGCGGTGTTGGTGACAATCGAAATACCCATGAGTTCTTACTCCCTTTGTGTCCGGAACTCCTGGGTTCCGGTTTGTAGTGCTTTTGGGGCGCTAGCTGCGCCGTGCACCTCATGGGTCGCCCGCTTCCGGGCCGGCTTTAGGATTTTTCGTCGTCTCCCGCGCATTCTGTCGTTCCTATAGGCGCGGCGCGGTCAGCGCGATGACGCGCTCCGCCACGGTTTGCGCGGTGGTGAGCGCATTGGCCGCCTGGCCGAGCGCAGACGCGGCCTCGAGCGGGTCGGCTTCGATGGAGCGGACTTGAATGTTCGACAGGGCGATATCGAGGTCGGCCCGAGCGTCGTCCGCTTCGAGAAGGGCAGCCGAGCGAATCCCGGCCTCGCCGCGAGCCGTCGAGACTTGTTCGATAGCGGTGTCCAGATCGCCGATGGCGGTCTGAATACCCGCGGCATCGTTGGCATCGAGAGCCGTCACCAGGTTGGACATCACGGCGATCACGTCGACGCCTGCGGCGGCTGTGAGCACAGCCCCCGACATGGTGATCACCTGGCTCCGGCCCTCGCCCACCTCGGCCGTGCGTTCGAAGGCGTCGCCGACGAAGGCCCCAGTGGCGTCGAAGGGCTCGACCGACCCGTTGCTGCCGGCGAGCAGGTATTCCCCGTCGGCGCCGCGGGAGTTCGCGGCCTGTAGGGCCGTGTTGCGCGCGGTTTCCATCTCCCGCGCGAGAAGCTGTCGGTCGCCGGCGTTGAGGGTCGCGTTGGCCGCCTGGATGGCCAGTTCTTTGGCCCGCGCCAGCCCTTGAGACACCGTGTCGAGCGCCGTCTCGGTCGCTATCAAGTGTTCGTTGGAGCGGCCGATAAGATCTCTTCGAGCGTCGTTTTGCAGCTGACGGACCTCGGCGCGCTTGCCTTCGGCCCAGCCCGATACGTCGTCGGACGGTTTGCTGACCCGGCGCCCGGTGCTGAGCTCGGACTGCGCCGTGGCCACGTCTCCGCGGGCCTTTCCGGCCGCCGCCGTAACGAGAGAAACCAGACGAGATTCCGTGACGCGCATCTCAGACTACCTACAGGTTCCTGATGAGAGACGTGAGCATCTCGTCGACCGTGGTCAAGAACCGCACGGCCGCTTCGGATGCGTTCTGGAGTTCGGTGAGCCGAATCATTTCGTCCTCGACGGACACCCCGGCGACGGAGTCGCGCAGCGAGGCGAGCTGCTCGAGCTTCGACTCGTCGAACTCCTGGCGCTGGCTGGCGCTCGACGACAGCCGACCGATCTGCGAGATGAGATCGATGCTCTGGTCGGTAAAGCTGCGGTTGGTCCCCGTGATGGGCTGGTCGCGCAAGCCGACGAGAGCCTGCGCGCCGCCGTTGTTGGCCGGCCCGGCCCCCGGGCTCGCGGTAGCGAGCAGCGCCGGGTCCGCGAGCAACGCGGCATCCATTTCCAGCGCGGCCGCCGCCCCGTCAGCCGAGGCGAGATCCGTGAAAAAGTCGCGGCCCGTACCGCCGTCGGTGCCGTCGTTGGCCCGGTGCACGGCGTTCATGTTGCTGACCAGCTGGAACGCGAGCTCGTCCAGGTCGTCGAGGGTCTGCTCGCCGACAACGTCGCGAAACTGAATTTCGCCGGCGAGCTTGCCGCCGCCGAGGTCGTTCGTGACGTTTCGGGTCAGGTTCCCATCGACCACGTCGAGCCGGTACTTGCCGTCGTTGGCGACGTCGACCGACGCGCGAAGCTCCGCCGCGTTGTTGCCGTCGACCATAACCGTGCCGCCATCGAGTACGAACCGCATTTTGCCGTCGCCGTCGACGCGGGCGGTGCCGCCAACCAGCTCGGTCAGCTTGGTCGCCGCCAGCTCGCGCTGGTCGAGCAAGACGGGATCATCATCGACGGTGAGCTGCCGGTTCAGAGAGGCAATCTCCGACGCCAGGTCGGACGCCTGGCCGGCGAGGGTGCGGACGCGCTCGTCGGACTCGTCAATGTCGGACGTGATGCTCGTCGACAGGCTCGAGAAGGCATCGGCGACGACCCGGCCGCGATCGATGACCTGCTGGCGCAGGTTGACGTCGGTGGGATTCGCCGAGACCTCCGAAATCGCGCCGAACATCTCCGCGAGAGCCGCGGTGATGTCGTTGCCGGTGCGCGTAAACGTGTCTTCGAGCCCCTGCAGTGCCGAAGCCATCGACGCGTTGAGCCCCGACTCGCCGCGGGCAGTTCGCTCGCGCAGGGCGATGAGCTCGGTATCCGGGCGGTTCGGGCCGCTGGCGAAGACACCGCCAACGAAGTTGGTAGCCACCCCTGACTTGAGCTCGACGTCCTGCCGAGAATACCCCTCGGTGTTGACGTTGGCCGTATTTCGGGCGGCGATAGCGATCCCCGAGTTGTTGGCTCGCAGAGCCAGGGCCCCGAGGTTCACCAATCTCAGTAGATCGGACATGAGGCGAATCTCGCCCGGCCGCTATGCAGCTCGGCCGGGTCGGTTGGTACGAACGCGCGAGCCGGTGCGACGAGCGTTCCGGTCGTACGTGGAAGAAGGCTGCGTTTCGCCGCCGAGTCCGAGCATCCGGGCCACGGAGTCAACGGCATCGGCGAGCAACAGTGCATTGGCCTGAGCCCCCGCCGCGACGCGCTGCGCGGCAATGGCGGCCGCCCGGCGCAAACGCACGATCTCGGGGTCGTTGGGGCGCACGGTGGTCGCGTCGCCGTTGTTGGTGCTGGCTCCCACCCGCGCCTGAAGCGCCGCGAGCGAGTCGGCGACAGCTTGCTTGCGCTCGGTAATCTGGTCGAGACCCTCGCTGTCGAGCTTGGCCACGGCGGCGCGCTCTTGCTTCATCAGGTCGTCGAGTTTTTCGAGCAGCTCCGTGAACTCGACCAGGTCGCCGCGGTCGTCGAACATGTCCCAGCGGAAGCTCATGTCGGGCGAGTTCATGGTCGCGTCCCTTCTACTTGCCGGAGCGAGCGGCTTCTTCGTCGGCCATGCGGTGGGCCAGGCGAGCGAAGTCGATTTCGTAGGTGCCGGCCTCGAGCTGAGCGCGAACGCTCTCGAGCCGGGCGGCAATGTCTTCGGGAAGACGCGCGGCGGGCGAGCCCACCTTGGACGCCGCCGTGCCGATGGACACGACGACCGCGTCGTCTTTTCCCTGAGCCTTGGCCGCTTGATTCTGCTTGGCGGCCGCCTTGCCGGAGCCGAGTCCGGCTGCGTTGGGTCGATTTGAACCGTCGATGCGCATAAATATTGCCTCGCTAGAGGAATCGGACGCCGCCAGGATTACTTGAGCGGGAAAATCTCATGGGCCGGATCGACCGCTTTGCCGTCGCGCCGAACCTCGAAATGCAAGTGTGGTCCGGTCGTTCGACCGGTTTCGCCCACCGAGCCGATGCGCGCCCCGGCGGGCACACGATCGCCTACATCGACGTCGAAGGCGTCGAGGTGTGCGTATCGAGTCTGCAGCCCGTCGCCGTGGTCGATTACCACCAGATTGCCGTAACCACCGGCGAACGCGGCGCGAACCACCACGCCGGGACCGGCGGACTTGACCGGTGTACCGGTCGTCGCGGCCAGATCCATACCGCCGTGAAACCGAGAGCCCCCGTGAATGGGATCGGTGCGGCGGCCAAAGCTCGACGAGATCTTGACGCCGTCGATGGGCGACGTCGATAGGCGGCCAGGCGCTCGGCCGTAGGCACTGCGGCCAGCCCGGGTGCCCCCCGCTCCCGCGGCCGCGGGAGCGACGACTGCGGAGGCCGGCTCGGCGGCGCCTGCCCCGGGCGCCCTGTCGAGCTCGGCGATGGCTTCGGGATCCATTTCGACGCCGAGCTGGGACGACAGCTGCTCGGCGACCATCTGGGCGATTCCGATGCCTCCGCCCTCGGCCATGGAGTCGGCCAGGCGCTCGTCGAGCATCTCTTTGAACATCTTGGCGCCCGGGCCCTGATCGAGAAGGCCACCTTCGGAGCTGCCGCGCACCTCCGACAGCATCTGGCGCAAGAAGAAGGCCTCGAACTGAACGGCCGCCTTCTTGATGTCCTCGCGCCGATTCCCGGTCGACTCGAGACCGGCCAGGGGCATCCCTTCGCCGATCGGAAACGCCACTACATCACCTCGAGATCGGCGCGCAGCGCGCCCGACGTTTTGAGGGCCTGAAAGATCGACACCAGGTCGCGGGGTTTGACGCCCAGCGCATTGAGGGCACGGGCCACGTCGGCCACGGTGGCCGCCGGCTTGAGCGCGTTGAGGTTGCCCGACGCTTCGGTCACCGAGATCTTGCTCTCGGGCGTGAGCACCGTCTCGCCGTCGCCCAGAGGATTGGGCTGCGACGCGTTTACGGATTCCTGTACCTCGACCGTGAGGCCGCCGTACGCGATGGCCGCGCGTCCCAGGGTGACATGTTCACCGACAACCACCGTCCCCGTGCGCTCGTCGATCACGACCCGCGCCGGCGCGTCGGGGGTCGCCTCGATCGCCTCGAGCGTGGCGATGAAGTGGACGACGTGCTTGCGCCAGGGGGCCGTGACGCGCACCGTCACCGCCCCCGGATCGCGCACCCTGGCGGTGGTCGCGCCGAAGGACTTGTCGATAGCGTCGGCAATGCGCGAAGCGGTGGTGAAGTCGGCTTCCTTGAGCAGCAGGGTAATGCTCTCCTTCGGAAGCCGACCGGGGGCGTCCATTTCGACGGTTGCCCCCTGGGGAATGCGGCCGACGGTGGCGTGGTTTTTGCGCGTTGCCGAACCGGACCCGGCCGACACGGCAAAGCCACCGAGCGACAGGGCTCCCTGGGCGATGGCGTAGGTCTGCAAGTCGGCGCCTTTGAGCGGGGTGGCGATCAGCGTACCGCCCTGAAGCGATTGCGCGAGGCCCATCGACGACACGAGCACGTCGATGCGCATGCCCGCCCGAGCAAACGGCGGTAGGTCGGCGGTGATCGCAACCGCGGCCACGTTGCGCGACTGAATCTGCGCTTCGTCGACCGTGACCCCCAGGTTCTTCATCAGCTGGGCAATCTGGCGCCGGGTCACCGGCGACCGGGGGTCATCCCCTGTGCCGTCGAGTCCCACCACGAGGCCCACTCCCACGAGCTGGTTCTTGCGAAAGCCCTCGATGGTCACGAGCTCTTTGAGCCGCTCGGCGCGCGCGGGGCCGGCAAGCGCGACCAGGGCTGCGGCGACAAAAACGATCGTCCGGGGCTTCATCACTTCACCTTTCGGACGATGGTCGGCGTTTTTTGAGCACCCGCAGGCATGCCACGGGCCGTTCACACACGCCGAAACGCCAGCGAGAGCCCCCAAACGAGGGCTCTCGAGAACGCTCACACCGGTGCGGCGGGTTTAGATTGGCCAGACCTTGGTGAGGAGCCGCGAAAGCCACCCGGGCTTTTGCTGGTCGGCGATCTGTCCGCGCCCGGTGTATTCGATCTCGGCCTCGGCCACCCGGGACGAAAGCACCGAGTTGTCGGCCTGAATGTCGATGGGGCGCACGATGCCGCTCACGTAGAGATGATGCTCCTCGTTGCCAACCATGATGACCTTGGTGCCCTCGACGAACAAATCGCCGTTGGGCAAGCGCCGTCGCACCCGAACCGGCAAGACTGCGGTGAGCCGACCGCTGCGCTGAATGCTGCCCTCGCCGTCAAAGCTGCTGTCGCTGGCGGCGTTGAGAAGATTGGACGGGTCGAAGCCGGGCCTTGCCGCCTGAATGGCGCCGAGAATGCCCATGGTGCCGGTCGCGCTGCTCGACCGGTCGCCAGACCGGGCCAGGGACGTGGTCGCCGAGCGTTGAGCGGTCTCGTTTTCGTTGATGCGAATCAACAACATGTCGCCGATGCGGCGCGCGACCTGGTCTTCGAAGAATCCCCGGCCGCCGTTGCCGTAGATGCTGGCCGACGGCGGCCCCGCCGGCGCTTCGTACTTTCCGGGGTCGAACACCCGGCGCTTCGGCTTGTACGGGGCCACGTGCGAGACGCAGGCTGACGACGCGAACAGGGCGACACCGACCACGAGGGCGGCGGTAGTACCGAGGGGTTGGCGAAACGACATGGTCAATGCTCGATGAAAGGGTTAGCGAGGGCTCGCGGAGCCGACCTGGACCTCGTCTCGCCCGACGAGAACGCCGTGGACGAGACGCGCGTGGCTGAGAAGTCGCACCGGCACCTGCTCGCCGGGCATCGCGGCCCGCTCCAGCAAGCCCTGGGCCTTGACGGCCACGGTCCCGCGGGCCACCACCACCGTGACGGCAGTACCGCGCGGCACCGGCGGCGGAGCGACGACGATGTCGGGGCCCACGACCTCCCCCGCCGCGACGTCGCGCAGCACGGGTGCCCCCCGCAGCTCTTGCGCGCGCATGGCCCAGCCCTGGCCCCGCTCGACGGGAACGTCGCGGAGAACGAGGTCGCCTTCGGCAATGCCGGCGCCCTCTTGGAGGGGACGGGACGCGACCAGCACGCGGCGGACCTCGCGAATGTCGAGGCGCGCCCAGCCGCGGCTGAGCGTGCCCTTTGGGCCGCGCACCTCGACCAGCAGCGACGTGCGCCCGGCGCGAACCGTGCGTCGCCACTGTATGGTGATGGCCGCCCCGGTGGGATCCAGGTCGGCGATGGAAGCCGACAGCTCGAGGTCCACCAGAGCGAGCCCGGCGGGGACGCCGCCGAGCGCCCGGTCGAACACCACCTGGCGCATTGTTTCGCGCGGCGGCTTCGGAGCATCGGCCCGCGCCAGCGACGGTGCGGCCAGAGCGACCGCCAGAGCGATGAAAACCAGCGAGCGCATGACTTAGCGGAGGTTCGCGGTGCTCTGCAGCATTTCGTCACCCGCGCGAATCACGCGCGAGTTGACTTCGTAAGCGCGCTGCCCCGTGATGAGGTCGATCATTTCCTCGACCACCTCGACGTTGGACAGCTCCAGCGATCCCTGAGCCAGGGTGCCGCGGCCTTCGATGCCGGGCTGCCCCACGGTCGGCTGTCCCGACGCCGCGGTCTCCTTGAGCATGTTGCGGCCCAGCGACTGCAGGCCGGCGGGGTTGGGAAACGTGACGATCTCAATCTGGCCGAGCAGCACCGGCTCCGGCTGGCCGGGAATCTGTACGGAGACGCTGCCGTCGCCGCCGACCGAGATGGTCTGGGCGTCGGGCGGCACGTTGATCCCGGCCGCGAGCGGGTAGCCGTCGGTGTTGACGACGCGGCCCTGGGCGTCGATCTTGAGCGAGCCGTCGCGCGAGTACAGAAGCTCCCCGTTGGGGTCGACGACCGAGAAGAACCCGCGCCCCTCGATAGCGAGGTCGAGCGGATTGTTGGTGTTTTGCATGGAGCCCTGCGAGTGAACCCGCTGGGTGCCCGCGGTCTTGACGCCCAGGCCGACCTGCATGCCGGTCGGCGACTGCGTCCCCTGGCCCGTGGCTGCGCCGGGGGTTCGATCGGTTTGGTACAGCAGGTCCTGAAACTCGGCCCGGCTCTTTTTGAACCCGGGAGTCGACGAGTTGGCGATGTTGTTGGAGGTGACCTCCAGCTTGGTCTGCTGCGCCGTCATGCCGGTCGCTGCGGTTTGTAGGGCTCGAATCACGTCGGACTCCTGGGGTTTTCTCTGGTTGCGGGACGGCGCCTTAGCTGTTGCCGATTTCGCGGGCGGTCTTGGTTTCGATCGAGCTGTGGGTCTCGATCATCTTCATCAGCGCCTCGTACACGCGGGACACCTTGACCATGCTCACCATGGCGCGCACGGGGCTGACGTTGGACTTCTCGAGAGCGCCGGATACGACTTCCGGCCGGCCCTCCAGTGGCTGTCCCGTGGCTGCAAACAGGTTTCCGCCCATACGTTGCATTCCTTCGGATGCGAACTGCGACAACTGAAGTCGACCCAGCTCCTGGCCGTCGGCGCTCACGACTCCGTCAATATCGACCTCGATATCCACGGCATCCGGCGGCACGGCGATGGTCGCTCCGCCCTCGGCCAGCACCTCGAGGCCGCTGCTGTTGACCAGCACGCCATCGTCGTTGATGGTGAACGCGCCATCGCGGGAGTAGCGAACCCCGTCACCGGTCTGAACCGCAAAATATCCGTCGCCCATCAACGCGAGATCCAGCGGGTTCTCGGTGATCTCCATCGGCCCGGCGGTGTCGTCCATCGCCCGGCCGTCCAGCTTGACGAACCGCGAATCCGGCGACTCGAACTCGGCGAGCGACTCGGCGAACGACAGCCGTTCGGCCTTGTAGCCAGTGGTCCCCGCATTCGCGACATTGTTGGCCGCCGAATCCAGGGCGTTGGACTGTGAGACCGCGCCCGACAGGGCGATGTAGATACCGCTGCCCACCGCTAGCCCTGGGTGCTCGGGTTGTCGATTTCGGCGCGCAGGCGAACCAGCGCCCTCGAGTGCAGCTGGCAGATGCGCGACTCGCTAACGCCGAGGAGCGAGCCAATCTCCGCGTAGGTGAACTCCTCGTTGTAGTAAAGCGAGAGGATGGTGGCGTCGCGCTTTTGCATGCGCGGCAGCGCCTCGCGGATTCGCTGCACCATCTCGGACCGCTCGGTCTGCAGCAGAGGGCTCGTGCTCTCCGGCGCCGAGTACTGGTCCGCCCCGCCGCGCTCCGGATCCATGTCGACCAGCGACACGTGGTTGAGGTTCTTGAGGTTGTCCCGGTATTCCTCGACATCCACGCCCATCTCCGCTGCGACCTCTTCGTCCTCGGGCGCGCGGCCGAGCTTCTGCTCGAGAAGCTGGATGGTCTGACCGAGCTTGCGCGCCGTGGTGCGCACGCGCCGGGGCATGATGTCGCCGCGACGGAGCTCGTCGAGGACCGCACCGCGAATGCGCTTTTCGGCAAACGCGACGAACGGCTCGCCCCTCTCAGAGTCGTAGCGCTCGGCCGCCTCGGCCAGGCCGACCATCGCCGCCGAGATCAAGTCTTCGGCGCCGAGCCAGTCCGGGACTCGTCGAGCGACGCGCAGCGCAATACGGCGCGCGACGTCGATATTGTCGGCAATGAGGCGGTCGCGGTCGCTACGAGCCGCGGCATGTCTCGCGTAGGCTTTCATGGTGTTTGCTCCTGATCCTTGAGGATCCGCTGCCAGAAGAGTCGAACGACTCCTTGTCGCTTGTCGGGAAGCGCCAGCGCGTCGAGGCGCCTGGCGACCTGTTTGATGGCGCGCGCCGCCGGGCTATCCGGGCGGTAGCGAACCAGAGGAACGCCGGCCGCCGCCGCTTCGGGGACGGCCGAATCGCGGGGAACGCCCGGCAGGGCGGTGATTTGAATGCCGAGAAATCGCGCCACCAGCGACTCCAGTCGGCCGACGATGTCGTCGGCTTCGGTGGGCGAGCGAACCTTGTTGGGCAAGATGAAGGCGTGCTCGACATGTTGTCGAGTCGCGAGCACCTTCAGGCACGAGTACGCGTCGGCGAGGGACAGCGGCTCGGCGGTAGCCACGATGACGGGGTCGGCGACCGCACCGGCAAACGCGATCGCGTTCTCGCCGATGCCCGCGGCCACGTCTACGACCAGCGTATCGAACCGGTCGCCCAGCGTATCGATGGACGCGAACAGCGCGTGGCGGGTTTGCGCGTCCATGGTGGCCAGGGCGTAGCTGCCGTTGAGCGCCGGCAGCAGGGAGATGCCGTGGCAGTCGAGCAACACGTCTTCGATCGGCGTGCCGCGCAGCACGTCGAGCAGGCTGCGCTCCGGGGCGACCCCGAGCAGCAAGTTCAGGTCCGCCATTCCCAAATCGGCGTCGATGGTGAGCGTCCGAGCCCCCTGCCGGGCATAGGCCACCGACAGATTCACGGAGATCGTGCTCTTGCCGACGCCGCCCTTGCCGCCGGTGACGGCGATCGTGCGGTCGCGCTGGGTGCGCAGCGCTACGATGTTGGAGTTCGATACCATGTGGCGAAGAGTTCGGGCCTGGTCGTTCTTGACGCGGGTCGGTGAGTCGGAGCGGTGGGATTCGATGCTGCCCGGCATGTCACGCGGCGAACGCAAGCGCGCGGCGGCCGCTGGCAAGCGCCACCAGCTCCTCGGTGCGAGCGTCTTCAATGTCTTCGGGAATGCGCTGACCTGTGGTCACCCAGGTAACGGGACGACCCAGTCGGGCCGGTGCGCGAACCAGCTCGCCGAGGTCCTCCGCCTCGTCCAGCTTGGTGAACAGCAAGCTATCGACCCGCAGCGGGCCAAACCGTCGGTAGATGCCGTCGATGTCGCGCGGCGACGTGGTCGCGCACATCGCCAGGTGAATCTCGATGTCGTCGACCACGTTGAGCGCGTCGGCCATGGCCGCGATCGCCGACTCGTCCCGCGGGCTCCGACCGGCCGTGTCGATGAAGACCCGGTCTGCGTCGGCGCAGGCGGCCAGCGCGTGCTGCAGCCGGCTCGCGTCCGACGCCATGTAGAGCGGAACGCCGATGAGATCCGCGAGGATGCGAATCTGGTCCTCGCCGCCCACGCGATAGGTATCGAGGGAGATGATGGCGATCTTTTCCTTGTCGACCAGGGCGGCCCGGCCGGCGAGCTTGGCGATGGTGGTGGTCTTGCCGACGCCGGTCGGTCCGACCAGCGTGACGACGCGTCCCTGGCTCACCGCGGTGATCTGGTGGTCGGCAGCCAGCTGCTCGACGCTCGGCTCGGCGGCGGTCGCGTGGCCGGCGCCGGCCAGCACCTGGCGAAGCGCCGCGATCTCGCCGCGAATGTCGTCCGACCCGCGGTTGTCGGCCGAGGCGCGGATGAGCGAACGCAGCGAGCGCAGCTCGGACCGCAGGGGCGCCATGATGCGCTCGACATCGCTTTCCGCCAGTCCGTTGCTCGTGCTGGCGCGAGGCAGAACGGGCTCGACCTCGGGAAGCTCGTCGACGCCTTCGTCGCTATCGATGGCGGCGGTAACTTCGACACCGATCCCGAGCAGTCCTCGTCGGACTTTGCGGGTCGAGACGACCATGGCGTCGGCTCCGAGCGTTCGCTTGATCTGCGCGAGCGCGTCTCTCATGTCGGCTGCCTGGAACTTCTTGATCTTCATGCTGCCCTAGCCTCCTGCGCCGCGGAAACCACACCGCGGGTCACGAAGGGAATCGTCGGATCCACCTCGCGGTAACTCATGACCGTCAAACCGGGTACGTGGCGCTCGGCAACCGCGGCCACGGCGCGCCGCACGTCGGGAGCCACCACCAAAAGCGCCGGCTCGTCGCGAGCGATTGCCTGGTGAGTGGCCTCCTCGAGGCCGCGCGTGAGCTGAGTGAGCGCGCGAACGTCGGCGGCCTGCGGCCGCTGGCCGTCGCGAAACAGCTGCTCCGCCCGCGGGTCGAGCACCATGGCGCGAAGCTCGCCGCCGTCGTCGAGGTTGGCCCGGGTAATGCGGCGAGCGAGCCGCTGGCGGACCAGCTCGGTGAGCTCGTTGGTATCCTTGACGTCGGTGCCGTTGTCCGCGAGGGTCTCGAGAATCGTGCGCAGGTCGCGAACCGACACGCCCTCTTTGAGCAGATTGCGCAGGACCTTGATCACGTCACCGAGCGACAGAATGTGCGGGATGAGCTCCTCGATAACCTTCGGGTCGTACTTGCCGGCCAGGTCCAGCAGCTCCTGAACTTCGCTGCGTCCGAGAAGGTCGTGGGCGTTGCGCCGGATAATCTCGGTAACGTGCGTCGCCACGACAGCCGACGCGTCAACCACCGTGCACCCCATCGACTCGGCGCGCGACCGGTCGGCCTGGGAAATCCACTTGGCGGGCAGTCCGAAGGTGGGCTCGCGCACCAGTTCGCCAGAAAGGTCCTTGGTGGCCGTCCCGCTCGGGTCGATAGCGAGCTGCCGGGTCGCCCGGATCTCGCCCGCCGCCACCTCGACGCCCGAGATAAGAATGCGGTAGGCGCCGGGGCGCAGCGACAGGTCGTCGCGCACGTGCACCGGCGGAACGATGATGCCGAGGTCCGACGCCATCTGCTTGCGCACCGAGGCGATGCGGCCCAACAGCTCGCCGCCGCGGGTCGAGTCAACCATGGGCAGAAGATCGAGACCGACGTCGAGGGCCAGCAGCTCGATGGGCAAAAGGGATTCGATTTCCTGCTTCTGCGCCTCAGGGCTGTTGGGGTCGGCGACCGGCTCGCCGTCCTGGGTAACGCCCTGCTCCTCGGCCTTCTTCTCCGCCTTGGCGGCCCGGCGCGCGAGCAGTCCCGCGCCCGCGGCCAGCACCAGAAATCCGAAGTGCGGCATGCCCGGCACGAGGCCGAGGCCACCGAGCACGATGGCGACAATGGTCATCGGCCGGCGCTGGGTGACCTGTCGGGCCAGACTCGGGCCCAGGGCCCCGGAGTCGGCCGACCGGGTCGTCAGCAGCGCCGAGCCCGTCGACACCAGCAAGGCGGGAATCTGCGACACCAGGCCGTCGCCGATGGACAGGATGGTGTACGTGGTGGCGGCGTCGCCGGCGCTCATGCCGTTTTGCGCGACGCCGATGATCATGCCGCCGATGATGTTGATGCCGGTGATGAGGAGCCCGGCGATGGCGTCGCCGCGCACGAACTTCGACGCGCCGTCCATGGCGCCGTTGAAGTCGGCTTCCCGCTCGATGTCCGCGCGGCGCTCGCGGGCTTCCTTCTCGGTGATGATGCCGGCGCCCAGGTCGGCGTCGATGGCCATCTGCTTGCCGGGCATCGAGTCGAGGGTGAACCGGGCCGAGACTTCGGAGATACGCTCGGCGCCCTTGGTAATGACGATGAAGTTGACGATGACGAGGATCAAAAAGACCACGCCGCCCACGACGAAGTTTCCGCCGATGGCGAACTCGCCAAACGCCTGAATGACCCCACCGGCGGCGCCCTCTCCTTCGCCGCCGCGCAGCAGAATCATGCGCGTCGAGGCGACGTTTAGAGACAGGCGAAACAGCGTGACGAACAACAAGACCGACGGAAACGCCGAGAAATCCAGCGGCCGCTCGATGTACATCGCGGTGAGGAACACCAGCATCGACAGGCACAGCGACAGCGACAGCAGCAGGTCGAGCAGGACGGGCGGCAGCGGCAGCAGGGTCAGCGCCATGACGCCGATGACGGCCGCACCGACGAACGCGTCGCTGCGAATGCTGAGGCCGTTCTTACCCATCAACGTACTCATCGGGCGTGAGCCCCCCGTTTCTTGAGTCGGTAGATGTAGGCAAGTACTTCGGCGACGGCGTTATAGACCTCGCCGGGAATTTCGCGACCTTCAGGCACCAGCCGGTACAGCAGTCGGGTGAGCGGCGGGCGCGACAGCACGGGCACTCCCGCCTGGCGAGCCAGGGTCCGAATGCGCAGCGCCAGCTCGTCTTTGCCCTTGGCAACCACCCGCGGGGCGTTGGACTCCTCGGCGCGGTAGCGAAGAGCGACCGAATAGTGGGTGGGGTTGACAACCACAACGTCGGCAGTCTCGACCGCTACGACCAGGCGCCGCTCGGCCATTTCCCGGGCTCGTCGGCGGCGCTGTCCGCGAATCAACGGGTCGCCTTCCTGGTCCTTGTGCTCGCGCTTGACCTCCTCGTCGGTCATTTTCATGCGCTTGAACAGCTGTCGCTTTTGAAAGCTCCAGTCGGTGAGCGCGAGCAAAAACAGCACGGCGCCGGCCGACAGGATCAGGCGCAGGCAGCCCGACCCAAGCCGCAGAAAGACCGCTCCCGGCTCCACCGCCGGGGCGTCCATGTAGGCGCCGAACTCATCGGCGACCACCCAGGCGGCCACGAGACCAACGGCACTCACCTTGGCCACCGACTGCAGCGACCGCCAGGCGATCATCTTGGGCGACAGGATGTTTCCGATGGACTGAAGGGACAGCACCTTCAGCGGGTCGAACTTCAGCGGCTTGAGCACCGGTGGCGTGCCAATCTGCACGACCGTGGCCACCAGCCAGCCGGCAAAGGTGCCGATGAAGGCAGGCAGGCAGGCGACGACCATCGCCCGCACCACGCCGTCGAACACATCGGCCGTGATCTCGTTGGACAGGGCGAAGAACGAGCGCTGCATGACCCCTTCGAGGGCCTGGTAGCTCGAACCGGCAAAGGTAAACACGGCGACCACGCCGGTGGTCATGGCGATCGTGGTGGTGAGGTCCTTCGACAGCGCGATTTCGCCGCGCTTGCGGAATTCCTTTTTCCGCTTCTCGGTTGGGTCGTGTTTTCTCTGGTCTTTCTTGTCGTCGGCCACGAATCGACTCTCAGTAACCGAGGATGCGAGCGGGCGCCTCGGCCATGTGCTGGCCCAGGATTCCCAGGTCCCGGATGAGACCGGGCGCGGTCGCAAACAGCACGATGCCGCCGAGCACCATCAGCGCCGACAGCATCACCGAGAACACGTTCATGGCCGGCGCGGCGCGCGAGGCCATGGCCATGGCCACGTTGACGATAAGGCCCGCCAGCAACACGGGCGCCGAGAAGCGGATGGCGGCGACCAGCATGGTCGAGCTCGCGTCGATGAGCGCCGCAACCGAGCCGGCGAGAACCAGAGGCTTGGCCGGCGCGAGTGCGAGCACGGGAATCGCGGCCTCGAAGCCGCCGGCGCCAAGGAACGCCAGGGCGCCCAGGAGCCAGATAATGCGCCCTACCGCCAGGGTCTGCTCGTTGGCGATCGGATCCACGCTGGCGGCGAATCCGAGACCGATGTTCATGCCGATGATCTGACCGGCCGACTCGGCGCCGGCGAGCACCAGGCGCGACGCAAACCCGGCCAGGAGGCCCAGCGCGATCTCAGCGGGAAGAACGACCAGCAGAAGCGCGGGCTCGACCTCGGGCCGAAGCGGCGCCAGCGCCATCGCAATCGCGGCGGCGGCACCGACGCGGATGTTCGCCGGCATGATTCCGCGGCCGGTCAAAGGGGCGGCGTGAAAGAACGCCGCCACCCGGCAAAACGCCGCCAGAAACGCGCCGATGACCGCGGGGGTCACTCGTACTTTCCTCGACCGATATCTACCGTCAACTCGACGGCGTCTTTCATGTACGTGGTGAGGCGCGTGAGCAACCACGAGCCGGACAGGCTCAACACCAGGCCAACCGCAATAATCTTCGGGGCGAACGACAGGATGTTCTCCTGCATCTGCGTCGCCGCCTGAAACAGAGACATGGCCAGGCCAACGGTGAGGGAGGCGACCAGAAAGGGCGCGCCCACCTGGATGGCGGTGATCAGCGCCTCGCGCCAAATATCGAGAAGAGGTCCGGTTCCCATGGTTCGTCTCGCCTAGATAACGCCGCGCATGAGCGACGACACCACCAGGTACCAGCCGTCGGCGGCCACGAAGATGAGGAGCTTGATGGGCAGCGACACGATCACCGGCGGCAGCATGACCATGCCGAGGGCCGAGAGAATGGTCGCGACCACCAGGTCGAGGAGCAGAAACGGAAGCAGTACGACCAGTCCCATGCGAAACGCCGTCGTGAGTTCGGACAGAACGAACGCGGGAATCGCGATGCGCAAGGGCACGTCGGCCGCCGTTGCCGGTCGGGGGGTCGACGACACTCGATAGAAGAGAGCCAGGTCTTCGGGTCGGGTGCGCTCGAGCATGAAGGAGCGAAGCGGCGGCGTGGCCGCGTCGATGGCCTGCTTTTCGTCGATCTGGCCCTCGAGGTAAGGCCCCAGCGCGGTCGCCTGAATCTGGTCGAACGTCGGCGCCATCACGAACAGGGTCATGAACAGCGCCAGGCCGACCAGCACCTGAGACGGCGGTGCGCCCTGGGTTGCGAGTCCCGTGCGAACAAAGCTAAAGACGATGGCAAACCGAGCGAAACAGGTACACGTGAGGATGAGCGCCGGCGCCAGGGTCGCGATCGTGAGAACGATGGCCAGCTTCATGGCCGAGCCGGGGCTCGACGCAGTCGCTGTCGCCTCGGCCGCCACGGCGGCAGCGTCTACGCCGGCGTCCGGGGCCGCCGCGTAGGCAAGCCCGGGAAGCAACAGCGCAGTCGCAAAGGCGAAAGCCCCGTGCAGGCGCTGGATCAATTCCGGCCTCCGCGCGCCGCGGTGGCGGCGAGAAGCTCGGCGGCCCACTCGGCGTCGGCATCGGGGTCGGCACTGGTCATCTCTTGCGACAGCACCGGCTGGTTGCCGCGCAGCTTCAAGATGCCCGCGATGGCCGGGCTCTCGACGTTGACCGTCGACGCGGTGGACGAACGCGAGTACGTCGACCGAGCCTTGTCCAGGCGCGCCTTAAAGCTCGTGCCCTTCGGGTTGCCGACGACGGGCTGTTTGGCGGTGCCGAAGGCGGCGCGCCGAAGCGACGCCAGCTTGTCCTGGGCCGTCTCGGCTTCCGCCGGGGTCTGCGGCGCGACAACCGGCTCGAGGTCTTCGGCGATGGCCGGCCGGCTTTCGCCGCAGGCCCACTGCCCGAGGAGCGTAGGTCCGTCCTTGTCGCCGACCGACAGGAGAATCTCCCGGTCGCCGGCCGACAGCAAAACCACCTTGGCCCGCGCCCCCAACGTCTTCTCGGCAATGATCGAAAGCGCCGGATCCACAGCCGGAAGCTGCTGGGAGCGGCGGCGGGCGAACCAGGCCGCGCCGGCGCAAGCGCCGAGGATGAGAATGACCAAACCGAGGTTGCCGCCGCCGCCCGTGGCGCCGCCGATCGAGCCGGCCGCGCCGGCGTCGTCCTTGGACGCGGACTCGCCGGCGCCGTCGGTCGCGCCCAGCGCGGCGACCGTATCGTCGGCGCCGCTCGGCGCGGGCTGCTTTGCGGTTTCGGTCGGCGCGGTCGGCGCGGCCTCCGGCGCGGCCGTCTTTGCAGGCGTGGCGGGCACCGGTGCAGCGGCCGCGACGGGCTCCGGGACAGCGGCAGCCGTCGCAGGCGGCGCCGCGGCGGGAGCCGCGGGAGTCGGAGGGGCGGCGGCCGGGGCAACGGCCACCTGGGGCGCGCTCGGCGGCGCGACCGCCCGAGCCGGTCCATCGACCAGCTCGGTCTGTAGCGCGACCGGTGCCTCGGGCGTGGCGCCGCTGATATGCCGGCGGCGCCGGGGAACGCGAATGCGCAGTGTACCGCCCGCCTGTTCGACGATGGAACCGGCCGCCAGCTTCTCGGTGGTGCTGCGGCCGTGGCGCATCTGAATGCTCACGCGCGGCACGCCGTTGGTCTCGAAAAACACTCGCTTGATGGTCTTGTCCTCGACCTCGAGCCGACCGCCATGGGCCAGGCCGTTGGCAACCGGCACCTCGATGCGGTCGCCCCGGGTGTTCGCAATCGGGGCGCTCGCCGCCAGACCATCGATCTCGACGAGCACGTGCCGCCCCTGGTCGAAGACGCGAGCGCTCACCGGACTATCCGCGGCCGCCGGCGCCGCAAAGCCGGCCACTGCCGCGACAACAAAGAATGCGCGCAAGGTCTTCATGACCGATCCGCCTCCGCGGCCTCGACGATTTCGACGATGCGAATTCCGCAGCGCTCGCCGACGGCGACCGCTTCGGCGCGGGCCACCAGGCGCTCGTTCACGCGCACGTCGAGCTTGTCGCCGGTCGCCTTGTTGAGGGCGATGACCGACCCGGGCCCCATGCGGGCTGCGACTTCGCGCAGGTTGAGCGTCACGCGGCCCAGCTCGACCGAGAGCTCGAGGGGCACGTCGTGCAGAAGGTTCTGGAATCCGTTCGGGTCTACGACCAGGTCTTTGCTTTCATCACTCACGCTGCATTCCTCCTGCCGACCGCCGGGTCGACCACTTCCACCCCAAGGACCCCGCGGTGTACGACCGCGCGACCGTGGCCTTTCACGACCCCGGCGCACTCGATTTCGAGGGGGTCGTCAATGAACTGTCCGAGGGGAATCACGGACCCCACGGCGAGATTTTCGAGCTGATGCATGGTCAAGCGCGCGCTGCCAAAGGCGACGCGAAGCTCGACTTCGACGGCGCCGAGGGCGTCTTCGATCGCGCCCGGAGGCGCCGGCACGGCCTCCACCGGCGTCGGCGGAGCCACGAACGTCTCCGGCTTGGCGACGCAGACCAGGTTGCCGGTCACCTCGCCGCGCAGGGCGAGTCCGACTTTGATAACGACGTCCGCATCGGTGAGTGCCCGCTCGGCCAGCTCGATGCGAACCGGGTCGCGCAGGGTCGCGACCTCGCATTGCTGCTCCTGGGCCCACGCGTCGCGCAGACCATCGGCGAGCATGCGGCCGACGGGCGAAAACAGGCGCAGGGCCGTGGCGCTCGGCGCCCGGTCTTCCATGGCCTCTTCCTTGCCGCCGCCCAGCAGCCGGGCAGCGAGCGCCTCGATCATCGAGCCGCGCACGCCGACGAGCGCCGAGCCGGGCCGCCCGTCGGGCGAGACCGTCTCGTGCCACATGGTCAGCATGTCGTCGCGCAGGGACGCGCCGTCGATGGTGTCGGCCGGCATCACGTGAATCTCGGGCTCGAACCCGATGAGGTGACGCAGGGGGCGGGAAATCAGGCGCGCCCAGCGGGTGGCGATCTTTGTCGATGCCGGACGCGCCTGTTGAGCGGCGCGGTCATCGGCAATCAGGGCTAGCGGATGGACTTCCTCATCGATCGGCGGCGGGGTGAAGCTGCCATCCGAGGACTCCTGAATCGCGGCGCGAATCGCCGCCAACTCTTGTGGGTCGAGAGGTGAGCCACCATCCATGTCCAGTCAACGTTGCAACTGCCAGGCCGGGAATAAGTAGCTATTTTTATTCAATTCACCGAAAATGACACCGCCGGTGTCGCCACGGCTGGCGGTCATCGCCAAAGCCCGCAACACCGGCGGTGCCAATCATGACGCTATGCGTCACGAACTAGGCTATCGCTTGAGGTTGGAAATCTCGGCGAGCAGCTCGTCCGATGTAGTCACGGTGCGGGCGTTGGCCTGGAATGCCCGCTGATAGGCGATAAGTGTGACCAGCTCGCCGCCGAGGTCCACGTTCGAAGCCTCGAGGCTGCCCGCGGCGATCGAGCCGCGACCGCTGCTGCCGGCCACGTCCACGAGGGCCTGGCCCGACTGCACCGTTTCGGCGAACAGCTGATCGCCCGCCCGGTCGAGGCCGTCCACGCTCGAGAACGTCGCCAGGGCAACGCGGCCGACCTCGCGGCGCTCACCGTTGGAAAAAGCGCCGAAGATGGTGCCGTCTTCGCCGACGACCACGTCGACCAGGCTGCCAAAACCGTTGCCGTCCTGAAGCAGGCCGTTAATGGTCGAGGGACCGGCGAACTGCGTGGTGCCCGCGAGGCCAGTGCCGCCGTCCGCAATGGCGTCGCCGAAGTCGAAATCGATGGCCTGGCCCGGGGCGGCGTCGAGGAAGTCAGCCGACGACGCGACCACGGTCTCGCTCTGCAGCGCGCCGTTCGGGTCGAACGCGAGCTGGCCCGATGCAATCTCCGTGAGCACGCCGGGGGTGCCGCCGTCGAGCTCGCCGCCGTCTACCATCGCGTGCCATTCCCAGTTGCCGCCGCCGGCCGAGCGGAAGAACATCTGCACTTGCCGCTCGGTGCCGAGGGAGTCGTAGACCGTCGCCGAGGTCGCGAAGTTGGAGGTGCCATCGGGGTCCGCGGGATCGAACGCGGCCGTCGGCGCAACCGCGCCGGACTCGAGGTTGAGCACCAGCTCCACGCCGCTGGTGGGCGTGGGCGCGCTCTGGTTCGCGCCAATCTGCAGGTCGCTGAGCACGGTGCTCTGCCCGCCGGCGCCGGTAATGTCGTAGCCCTGCAGGCGGAGCCCGGCGCTGTTGACCAGGTAGCCCTCGTCGTCGAGGCCGAACTGACCGTTGCGCGTGTAGAACTGGCCCTCGATGCCGCCGTTGTTGCCCTGCACGACGAAAAAGCCTTCGCCCCGAACCGCAAGGTCGAAGCCGCGACCGGTCGCCAACAGCGAGCCCTGAGTGTGCGACGTCTGAATGCCGCCCATGCGCACGCCGGCGCCGAGCCGCTTGGCGTTGCCGCCAAAGCCGCCGAGCACGTCGCGAAACTCGCCGCGCGAGGCTTTGAAGCCGACGGTGGAGGTGTTGGCGATGTTGTCGCCGATGACTCCGATCGCGGAACCGTGAGCCGTGAGACCGCTGGTGGCGGTGAACAGTGAGTTGAGAATGGACAAGGTACTTTCCTCCAGCTAGACGCCAATCGACTCGACGTCGGAAGGCGGGATGGCGAGCGCTCCGAGTCGGAGCATCTGCAGGCCGTTCGTGAATTCGATGGCATCGACGGCTCCGCGCGCGCGGAGGGTGGTGCCGATGCTCTGTCCATCGGACGCCTCGGCCTCGATCTCCACCCGATAGTTTCCAGCGCCGACCAGCGAGCCAGCGTTGTTGGTTCCGTCCCAGCCCAGGGACACTTTGCCCGGGAACTGCTTGCCGAGCTCGATGGTGCGCACGACCGCGCCGGTCTCGTCGTAGATGGTCGCGGTCATCTTCTCCGCGGCCTCGGGCACGTCGACGGTGAGCTCGGGCATCGGCCCCTTCTCCGGATCGAGGCGAAGCACGCCGTTGACGACGCTGCTGGCGTTTTGACCGACGAAGCCAGCCAGAGCCGCGCCCGCGGCGGTAGCCTGCTCGGCCTCGATCGCGGCGAGCCGCTGGTTCATTTCCGCGCTCTGTTCGACCGACGCAAAGTCGGCGAGCTGCGCGACGAACTCGGCGCCATCCTGCGGCTGCAGCGGGTTTTGATTCTGCAGCTGCGCCACGAGAAGACGCAGGAACTCGTCTTGAAATCCCGCGGCCTCACTCGTGGCGCCCGCGCCCCCGGAAGAGGCGCCGGCGGGTGCTCCGCCGCCAATAGCATCGATCGTCATGATTGTTCCTTTCGGGCCTTCGCGGCCTGTCAAGCCACCGCGAGCGCTCGCGAGCGCCGGGGCTGGTTCGAGTCCGGGACTTCCGTAGAGTCCGGTTCGGTCGCGTCGCCGCGGCCGCTGCTCTTGAAATCGGTTAGCTCCAGGCCGTGGCGCCGGAGATTCTGGTCGAGGTCGCCGGAGGCATCCTGAAACAAGGCGGCCATCTCTTCCGACCCCGCCTGAGCTTCGACGCTCACGCCGTTTTTGTTGACCGCGACGATGAGGGAAATCCGATCGGCGCCTTCGCCGATGACCACCCGAGCCCGGGTACCCGACAGGGTGCCGCGCATCATTTGTCGCTCGGCGATCTCCTCGGCGTCCGCCGCGTTCTGGGCGCGGGTCTCGGCGACGTCGGCGCGTCGTTCGACGCCGCCCACCTCGCGCGAAGCGATTCGCTGGGCGCCCGGCATTCCGGCCTCGCCGGCGCGGCCGTCGCCGCTTTCGCCCTGGCTCGCAGCACCGGCGTCGTCGAACTGCTCAACGCTGACGTCTTCGCCCAGCGGGTCGGACGCCGGGTCCGGTCCCGGATCAGAGCTCGCGTCGAGTGCCGAGTCCGGCGCGTTGGCGGCCATCCGCCCGCGCTCGACCTCGACGTCGACGTCGAGCCCCAGGTCGCTGCCGTCCGCGCCGTCACCGTCGGGGCGACGCGCAACTTGCAGGTCGCCGTCGGCCTGCGCGTCGTTGTCGGCCTGCGCGTCGTTGTCGGCCTGCGCGTCGTTATCGGCCTGCGCGTCGAGGCGCTCCGCTGCGCCGTTTTGCAGCTCGTCGGCGGCGTCCGCGGGCTCGAGCTCCGCGGCCAGGCCGTCGGCCGAGTCCGACGGGGGCGCGGCATCCGCGACCGGTGATGTGCCGGAGTCTCCCGGCTCGTCGGCGACATCGCGGCCGGGCGCGCCGCCCAGCGCCGCGGGCTCGAGATTGCGGGGCGCTGGCGCGGCATCGGCGCCCGGGTCCGTGCCCAGCGACCGCTCGGGCGCGCTCGCGGCGTCGACGGCAGCCTCGCCCGACTCCGGCGACGCGCTGCCTTGCGCGCTCTCGCCCTCAACTGGCGTCGTGCTAGGGGCCATGGTTTGGACGGCATCCGGTTCGGCACGACCCGCGCGGCCGTTGGTTTTCTGCAGGCCGGCCGCGGCTTGCCGAGGCTCGGCGCTACGCTGGTCAGTCGCCGTTGAATCGTTGTCCGCCGCCGCGCTGTTGGCGACGCCGGAGGGTCCCCCGCCCAGAGCGACGGACGCGTAGACGTGGTCTGCCGCGGCGGCTGGCGCCTCGGAGCCGGCGTCGACGTCGACGAGGATGGCGGGCTCTCCCGCGGCTGCCCCTTCGACAACCGGCGCCTGATCGGCAACCGCGGACTCGGGCACCGGGAAGGCCGCCAGGGCCAGCGCGACGGACTCGGCGCGGCCGTCGTCGGTTCCAGCGTCGTGGGTTCCAGCGTCGTCAGTGCCGGCATCGTTTTCGACGGTCTGGGCCGCGAGCTCGGAGTCGAACTCCTCCGCCTGCGCGGGCCGCTCGACCGCCGACTCGGCCACCGCGCGGTGCTCTTCGGTACCCAGTCGATTTCCGTCGGCGTGCTGGCGCTCGAGCGACCGCTCGAAGGCGCGGCCGTCGCTCTCGCCACCGGTCACCGCGGCGGTCGCGCGACCGGTCGGCCGGCCTTCGGCGCCCGAGACGAGAGCGAAATCAATCACCCACGCCTCCCTTCGCCCGCCGCGCGCTGCTCAAGTCGTCGGCGCTGCGCTGCTCGTCGCGGTCGAGTTTTTTGGCCGTTTCTTTCGCGAGTCGCTCCATCAGCTTTTCCGACGCGCGCAGCTCGCGCTCGCGCTCGTGGAGCGTGTTGGACTTGCCCTGGACCTCGCGGTTCGCCGCCGCGTACCCCTGCTGGGCCAGGCGGACGGCGTGGCGCAACGCCTCAACCTCGTCGCCAAACGCGAGCAGCTGATTTGCGTTGGCAACCCGGCCGAGTCGCTCGGCCGCCGAGCCAACGGCGTGCTCGAGTTCGTCGGCGCTGCGGCTGTATTCGTCGAGGCGCCGGCGCCGCTCGATGTCGGCCGCCGCTAGCTCGAGGGCAGCGGCATCGCGCAATCGGGTCCGGCTGCGCTTCACGCGCTGCAGAAATCGCATTTTGCTTTTCACCTGGTACCTCCGGGCTGGGCCGGCACGCCGGTGAGCGCCTGAGCGAGGCCCGCCATCGACGTTTCATAGTCAGTTCGCTCGTCCGGTCGCTGCCGCGCCCACTGATCCACGCGTCCCGCGATGGCGACCGCCTGGTCGTACTCGGGATTGCCCCCCGGTGTGTACGCGCCGAGGCTGCGCAGCTCGTCGGCTTCCCGTCGAGTCGAAAGAAGCGACCGCACCGACTGCATGGCCTCCAAGGCCGCGGGCTGGGCGACCTTGTGGGCCACGCGAGACGCGCTCGCGAGCACGTCCACCGCCGGAAACTGGCCGCGAGCGGCCAGGTCTCGCGACAAAACAATGTGGGCATCGAGCAGCGACCGCGCGCTGTCGGCAATGGGGTCCGACAGGTCATCGCCTTCGACCAGCACCGTGTAGAACGCCGTGATGGAGCCACCGTGCGCCATGGGCGACACGCGCTCGAGGAGCCCCGGCATCATCGCGAACACGCTGGGCGGATAGCCCTTTGTGGCCGGAGGCTCTCCCGCGGACAGCCCGATTTCGCGCAGCGCCATGGCGTACCGGGTGAGCGAGTCGATTACGAGCAGCACGTTGGCGCCGCGGTCGCGAAAGTACTCGGCGACCGCCGTCGCAGCCTGGGCGCCCCGCACCCGCTCCATGGGCGAGCGATCCGAGGTCGCCGCCACGGCGACGATGCGGTCGCGGTGCGCCGAACCGAGCAGATCCCGCACCTCGCGTCCGCGTTCACCGATGAGACCAATCACCGTCACGTCGGCAAACGACTGCGAGGCAATCTGCTCCATGAGCATGGACTTGCCAACGCCCGCGCCGGCAAAGATGCCGATGCGCTGCCCGCGACCGCACGTGAGCAGCCCGTCGATCACGCGAACGCCGGTATCGAAGCGCTGGGTCACCTCCGCGCGCTGGTGAATCGGCGGCGCCTCGACGTCGACCGGCACGTGGGCCTCGGCGGCGATGGCCGGGCCGCCGTCCATCGGCACGCCGAAGGGATCGACGATGCGCCCGAGCAACGCGTCGCTTACCGGAATGCCGTCGGTGCGGGCGACCCGAACCCGGGCGCCGGGGCCGAGGCCGCGAACCTGCGACAGCGGAGTAATCAGGGCCAGCTCGTCGCGAAACCCAACGACCTCACCGACCACCGACGTGCGCCGGTGTTCGATGTGGACCACGTCGCCGATGGCGGCGTCCGGGACCGTGGCTTCGATCATGAGGCCGGTGACGCGAACCACGCGGCCCATGTCGACCGCGCCGGCAAAGTCGCGGACCGCGTTGGCGATGCGCAGGTTACTCATCGGCACCACCTTCGGTCTCGGTCTCGGTCTCGGTCTCGGTCTCGGTCTCGGGCTCGGGCTCGGTCTCGGTCTCGGTCTCCGGCTCCGGCGCCGCCTCGATGCCGATGGTCTCGCCGGCGGCCCGAGAGGCCCGAACCGCATCGACGAGCGCTTCGCGCGCCGCATCGAGTCGGCTGTCGATCGACGCATCGAGCACCCGGTTCTCGGTCTCGACCGTGCAGCCGCCCACCGGCAGCCCCGGGTCTTCCAAAAGAGCGATGCGCCCACTTTCGAACAAACTCGGGCGCACCTGGCGCAGAGCCGCGGCGTCCTGGGGACCGACGCGAATGACGACGTCGTCCTCCTTGCGCACGCGGGTGAGCGCCTCGTCGACCGCCTGAACCATCACCGTGCGGTCGTAGTCGAGCTCGCGGCCGATGATGGCGCGAGCCACTTCGAGACCGAGAGCGACCGATTCTTCCGCGAGGGGCACCGACAGCCGCGCCCCCTCGTTCTGAAGACTCTCGATGGCGTCGGCGTAGCGCGCCACTTCGGCCGCGAACTGCTGCTGAACCTGCGAGGCGTCGGCCAGGGCCAGGGTGCGCGCCTCTTCCAGCGCGGCGATGCGAGCCTCGTACTCGGCCCGCTCGCGCTCGACGGTGAACATGGTCCGAACCTCGTCGGACTGCCCGTGACCGAGCGCCTGCGGCAGGGGCACGGCCACCTGCTCGCACACGTCGAACAGGCTGCGAACCTCGTGGTCGCTCACACCATCTCCTCGCCGCCGCCGCCGGGCAGCTGAATCTTGCCGTCAGACGACAGCTGCATGGCCGCATCGATGATTTCCCGCTGGGCCGCTTCGACCTCGGACAGGCGCTTGGGCGGCATGAGCTCGAGGTCTTCGCGCATGGACGCGGCAGCGCGCTGCGAAAGCGCCGCGAAGAACTTCTCGCGCAGCATCTCGCTGGCGGTCTTGAGGGAGATGAGCAGCTGCTCGGAAGACACCTCGCGCATGAGGGTCTGCAGCGACCGGGTGTCCATTCCGACGAGGTCCTCGAAGGTGAACATCGCCTCTCGGATCTTGGGAGCCAGGTCGCTCTCCTGGTCCTCGAGGTACTCGAGAATGCGCTCGCTGTCGTCGGTGGGCATCTCGTTGATGAGGGCCGCGGCAAACGACACACCGTCGAACTCGGCGCCGCCGGCATTGGAGACGCCGCCGTTGGTGCGAAGCTGGTCGGCCAGGGTCTCCGACGCAATGGCAATGGCCCGCTCCGGCACCTCGTGCAGGGCGGCCACGCGATTGATGATGTCGACCTGCCGCTTCTCGGGCATGGCCAGAAGAACCGCCGAGGCCTGGTCGCGCGGCAGCTGCGAAACGATGACCGCGGCCACCTGAGGGTGCTCTTCCTCGAGCAGCTCGGCCACGGTGCTGGTGCGGGCGTTGCGAATGATCATCAGAGCCTCCTGGGTGACGCCGGGCGGGGCAAACAGGCGCTCGGCGCGCTCCTGGCCGATCGCAGAGACAGTCAAGCGACGGACGTAGTCTTTGCCGCCCTTGGGAACCGCCGGGGCGCCGAGGTGGGCCTCGAACTCCTCGAGCGTGGCGAGCAGCTTGTCGGTGGGAATCGGATCGAACCGCTCGACGACCTCGGCCAGGCGCCGCAGGTCGTCTTCGTCCAGCGCTCGCAGAATCTGCACGGCGACCTCTTCGTCGAGGCCGAGCACGACCAGCGCGGCCTTCTCGGGCCCGGTGAGGGGCGCGTCGAGGGCGGTTTCGGAAGCGGCAATCATCTCACTCATGCTTCTTCTCCTGCTGCGGGCGCCGCGGACGGCTCGTCTTGGTGGAGCCAGGTCGATACGACTCTGGCGGCAGATTCGACATCCTCACGCACAGCCTCGACGACCCGGTCGTAGACGTTGCGCGGCGAGTCCCCCATCAGGCGCAGCCGAGCGAGCTGATCGTCGGCGTCAAGCGGGGCATCCAGTGCGTTGCCGTCGGCGCCCTCGCCCGGCCGCATAACGCGCTCGACGTCGGCGAGAGTCGCGGGCAGCGGCAGCAGGTCGGGACGCGGCGCGGCGAGCGCCTTGTCGGACTTTTTGCCCCTGCCCATGACCAGAGCCAGCACGATGCCGACCAGCACCATGGCGCCCGCGGCCCCCATGATGACCACGTGGGGCTGCTTCCACAGCGGCACCGGCTCGGCCGGCGGCGCCTCGGGAACTTCCGGGCCGATGGCAAACGGCACGGTGCGCACTTCGATGCGGTCGCCGCGGTTCGGGTCGAGCCCGGCGGCTTCGCGGGCAATCGCCTCGATCTGCGCCAGCTCGTCGGCGGTGCGGGGAATGGGGTCTACGACGGCAACGGCCGCTTCAGCCTCGGTCGGCGCGCCTTCGCCGTCACCGGCGCCCTCACCTTGTGCGGGCGTCTCGCCCGCTTCGCCGGCGGCCGCGGTCGCCTCGCCGGCGCCGGTTTCCGGCGTCGCCGCAGCGGGCGCCTCGCCTTCGGCCGGTGCGCCCTCGCCCGCGGCGGCCTCGCCCTCGCCCTCGCCCTCGCCCTCGGCGGCGGGCTCGGGGCTCGGCGCCGGCTGACGGGGCGTCTTGTAATCGACGAGCACCGCTACGTGCAGCTTGCGCAGGGTCGCCTTGGGATTCACGGTGCGCTGCACGACCCGGTTGACCTCGTAGTTGCGCGTCTCTGAAAGGCGGCGCGTGTTCGGGTCGGCGCCGGCCGCGTTTGGCCCCGCCGTGCCCGGGAGGTTGCCGCGAGCGCCGGCAACGCCGCCGACGGCCTCGCCACCGGCTCCGCCGCCGATCCGCTCCTCCGTGCGCGCCTCGCTGCGGACCGCGACGTTGTCTTTGTCGAACAGCTCCTCGGTCTTTTCGATTTGCTTGTAGTCCATGTCGGCGGTCACCGTGACCGCGACGTGCCCGGGGCCAACGACCTTTTCGATCATCGACCGCACGCGGTTTTCGAGGGTCTTTTCCATCTCGCGCTGGGCGTCGACGCGAACCGTGTCGCCCTCGCCCGCGGACAGGACCTTGCCCGTGTCGTCCACCACGACGACCCGGTCGGCGGCCAGGCCTTCGACGCTCGACGACACCAGGTGCACAATGCCGCGCACCTGTGCCTGGGTCATAACCCGCCCCGGCCGCATGCGAAGCGCCACCGACGCTGAGGGCGGGTCGTCCTGCGACGTGAACAGCGACCGGTCGGGCATGGCGACGTGCACCCGCGCGTTCTCGACCACTTCAATCGCCGCGATGGTCCGGGACAGCTCGCCCTGCATCGCCCGGCGGTAGTTGATCTTTTCGACGAAGCGCGTCGTGCCGAAGCTCTGCTCGTCGAACAGTTCGAAGCCAACGCCGCCGCCCTGCGGCAGTCCCTTGTTGGCGATGGCAAGGCGCGCTTCGTGAACCTTCTGCGCCGGCACGGCCACGCTGGCTCCGTTGGCACCGAGCTCGAACGGAATCTGCATCGCCTTGAGCTCTTCGACGATGGCTCCGGCGTCGTCGTTTTCCAGCCCGGCGTAGAGCGTCTCGTAGGTCATCTCCTTGCCCGAGCACGCCATATAGCTGCTGCCGAACAGGGTCCCGAGAACAGCCAGCGCAATGCCGGCGCGCCGAATGGGCGACAGCGCGCGCCACAGGCCGCGTGTCTGCACGAACAGGCCGGGCGGCGGGGCCGCTTCGGCCGGGCTCTTTTCGGGTGCGTTGGACAAGGGTCTAGACCGGCGTTCTCATGATTTCGCGGTAGGCCTCGACCGCTCGGTTCTTCAGAGTGACGGCGTAACGAACCGCCAGGTTGGCCTTCTCCGCTTCGATCATCACCTCGTGAATGCCGACTGACTGGTCGCCGTCCGCGAACCGCGCCGCCATGTCGTCGGCGCTTTCCTCGGCGGCGCTCGCCTGAACGATGGCGTCGCCAAGCAGGTCGCCAAAGTCCATCGCGCCGGTTTGAGGCGCGCGGGCCGGGGCCTCGGCGCCGCGAGTGGCAACCGAGTCGACCATGAGGTTGGGAACGCCGGCGCCGATGCCGTTGATGGGAGCAGCCATTATCGGGATCCGATCGTGAGAGCGCGCTCGGCCATGGACACCGCGGTGCCCAGGGCGGTCACGCCGGCTTCGTACGCGCGAGAAGCCGTGATCATGTCGACCATCTCCTCGACCATGTTGATGTTCGGGTACTCGACGAAGCCGTCGGCGTTGGCGTCGGGGTGGCCCGGGTCGTACTCGAGGCGGCCCGGGGCCTGGTCCTCGGCAATCTCTTGCACCGACACGCGATTGACCGCGTCGGCAAAGCCCGTGGCCGCGGCGCCCGGCACGGCGGCTCCAGCGGGATCGGAGGTCAGCACCACGTCGCGACGCCGGTACGGACCGCCCTCCTCGGTGCGAGTGGTCTGAACGTTGGCCAGGTTCGACGAGGCCACGTTCATGCGGGTGCGCTGGGCCGAGAGCCCCGACGCCGATACTTCCATTGCAGCAAAGAAATCCATCACTCAGTCCTTCGCCTGGCGTCCTAGCCCTGCCCGTCCGTCGCGCCGTAGCGCAGAAGCGCCAAACGCCTGTTCACCAGCTCGCCGACCGCGTTGTAGCGAACGCGGTTGGCGTCGATCTTTGCGAGCTCGCGCTCCAGGTTGACCGCGTTGCCGTCGGCCCCGATCGTTGTCTCACCGCTGTCGTCGAAGCTCTGCACCCGCGTGCCGGCGCCAGCCGAGGGGCTGAGATGGCCGGACTGGGTCTGCTCCAGCGTCGTCGCCTCGGCCGCGCTGACCCGCTCGAGGTCGAACGGCTTGTAGCCGGGCGTGTCGACGTTGGCGACGTTTCCCGCGAGCACCGTGTGGCGATCGCGGTGAAAGCTCATGGCCCGCGAAAGTTGGTCGATACCTGCGAACAAGGGCTTCATCGCATCCCCCTAGAAGCAAGCGGCAGACCAACGCCAAACGCTCGTTATTGCCGCGACTTGCGCGTCTGTGCGGGCAGGTGTCGGCGATTCTGTCGCCAACATTGACGGGCATCGCGCCCGTGAGAAAGCCAACACTTGGTGCCGAAACGACCGCAGCCGACACCGCGAGGTGCCGGCTGTGAGCGAGCGAGCGGCGAACTTTGCTAGGCCGCGTTGTGCTTGCGAATCTTTTCGACCAGCGTGGTCCGGTTGAGACCCAGCAGCGCAGCGGCCTCGGTGCGGTTGCCCGAGGTCTTTTCGAGCGCCTGCGCAATGAGGCTGCGCTCGACCTTGTCCATGGCGCTGCGCAGATCCAGGCCTTCCTCCGACATCTCGGCGAGACCGCTGCCCGACGACTTGGCGGCCGTCGGCTGGGACACGCGAGCCAGGCGATCGAAGTCGCTCGCCCGTAGCTGGCCGGCGCGCTTGAGCAGCACGGCCCGCTCGATTGTGTGCATGAGCTCGCGAATGTTGCCGGGCCAGGTCCGCGATTCGAGGGATTTGATGGCGCTGGCTTCGAACCCGGTGACGTTGCGTCCGTTGCGCTCGTTGGCCAGGCGAATGAAACGCTCGGCCAGCAGGCGAATGTCGCTCTTGCGCTCGCGCAGAGGCGGCAGATGCACCGGGATTACGCTGAGGCGGTAGTACAGGTCGGCGCGAAACTCACCGTCGGCGACCATCTTCTCCAGGTCGCGGTTGGTGGCCGCGACAATGCGCACGTCGATCGAAACCTCGCGGTCGCTGCCGATGGGCGAGATGGTGCGGTCCTGCAGCATGCGCAAAAGCTTTGCCTGGGCCGAAAGCGGCATGTCGCCGATCTCGTCGAGGAACAGGGTGCCGCCGTGCGCCGAGGCAATGCGGCCTTCCCGCGCCGCGACGGCACCGGTGAACGCGCCGCGCGCGTGACCGAAAAGCTCGGCCTCGATGAGCGAGTCGGGAATGGCGGCGCAGTTGAGGGCCACGAACGGGCCCTCTCGGCGCGGCGAACCGTTGTGGACCGCGCGCGCCATGAGCTCTTTGCCCGTCCCGCTCTCGCCGGTGACCAGCACCGTCGCGTCGGAGTCGGCGACGGCCTGCACGACCTCGAGCACGTCGACCAGGCGGTCGTCCTCGCCCACGATTTCGGGCGCGGCGCGGCGACGCCAGGTGCCAAAGTCCTGCTCGTAGCCGGCCGTGTGCTGCTCGACCAGGGCGGTGAGCCGGTTGAGCTGAATCGGTTTTTCGAGAATGTCGATGCAGCCGGCGCGCGTCACCTGCACCGCGGTCTGGCAGTCGGCGCTGGCGGTGACGCAGTAGGCGGACTGGATCCGATTGTGGGTGGTCGCCCACTCGATGAGCTCGTCGCCGGTGCCGTCGGGCAGCGCGAAGTCGACGAACGCAATGTCGACGCCGCCCGATTCGAGGGCCGCGCGGGCCTCGGCCAGGTCGCCGGCGCTGCGCACCGCGTACCCCGCGCGGGTCAGGTAGCGCTCGTAGGCACGCCGCAGAGAAACCTCATCCTCGACCAGTAGAACCGTAGGTCCGTTGTCCGCCATCGCCCCGACCAGATGCGAATAGCGGGCCATTCGCCACGGTCAACTATTACGCTAGATTACACAAAAATCAGCACCATCAGTGGAACACGGGAGTGTGACCCTATTCACGCCACGCCGTTGACCCCTGGTCAGATCGTGCATGGTTTCAGCGGCTTGAGAGCACCGTCACGCAGAGCGGAGGCCTCCTTGGGGTGGGTCACCAGGGCCCCAGGCCCGTGACCCCCGGGTCACGGGAGACCCAGTTAGACCCTTCACCCGTTGTATCGGTCAATCGCCGCCGAGGATTACCCCCGACGCCCGTCTTTTTTCGCCCTTCGCCGTCGGTTGGCGCGCTTCGGACAGAGAACAGCCCGGCGGCCCCGAATGTCTCAAGAGTTGGCGGCGGCAGACGAACCACCAGGTGGGTATGTTCCAGCCGCACGCACGACTCGAAGCCGACGTCTTCGGCATCTTGTACGACTCCGGGTCCCAGGCGGTGTTTACCGTCGACCGCGGGTCGCGGCAGATCGCCACGGTCAACCCGGCCCTCGAGGAGCTGCTCGGGCGCCCCCGCGCGCACGTGCTTGGCACCGATGCCGCCGAGCTGTTCGACGATCCTGACGGCCGCGACTGGACCACGGCGCTCATCGAGCGCGCCGGTCTGCACGAGGACGTCACCCTGCGCGGCTTCGACGGCTACCCGGTGTTCGTGAGTCTGCACGTCACCCACTTCGACCACGAAAGCGGCCCCATGGCCGCATGCGTGGCCACCAACACCACCGAACGGCGATTGCTCGAACGCGAGCTCATCGCCAAGCACAGCGCGCTGTTTGCCGCGCACACCGAGCTCGAGCGAGTGGTGGGCAGCCTGCGCGCCGCCAACGACCAGGTCGAAGACCGCAACCGCGAGCTCGAAGAGATGAGTGGGCAGCTCGCCGCCGCCGCCCGCCGGGCCGCCATCGGCGAGTTCTCGGCCGGCGTCGCGCACAGCATGAACAACCCCATGGCGGCGCTGTCGAGCTCCCTGCGGCAAATCGAACGCCGGGTCAAAGCGAGCGGCAACCCCGAGCTCGCGGACTCCCTCGACCGATTCGTCACCCGCGGGCGGTCTGCCATCACCCGCATGGAGCAGATCGTCAACGCCGTGCGCAAAGCTCATCGCTCGGGAAGTCTCAGCGACAAGCCCCGCGAAATCGATCTCGCCGAGGAGCTTGGCCTCGCCCTCGGCCTGTTCGAGTCGAGACTCGAGCGCATCGAGGTCGCCAAGACCTTCGACGACGACACTCTCGCCTTCGCCCCGCCGGACGCGATCCATCACGTCCTGTCCAACATCGTCGACAATGCCATTCGCGCCATGCCCGACGGCGGCACTCTCGAGCTCGAGATTGCCGCTTCCGGCGACAACCAGTGTGTTCGTGTGCGCGACACCGGCCCGGGCGTTGCCCCGGAGCTTCGCGAGCGACTGTTCGAGCCGTTTCGCTCGGGTCGCGACAGCGGCACGGGGCTGGGCCTGAGCACCGCCCAGCGCATGGCCCGCGCCTGGGGTGGCGACGTTTTCCTCCTTCCGACCGAAGCCGGAGCCTGCTTCGAAATTGCTGTTCCCCGGAGATCTCCCGATGACACGTGACCGCCAGCGAATCCTCATCGTCGACGACGACGACGACGTCCGCGAAGCTCTCATCGACGAGCTGTGCGAGCTCTATGAAGTCGAGGCTTCGCCGTCCGGCGAAGAGGCCTTGCAGCGCCTCGCCGAGGAAGAGTTCGACGCCGTCATTTCCGACCTGCGCATGCCCGGCATGGACGGCGTGCAGGTGCTCGAGAAGGTCCGCGACGCCAACCCGGAAGCGGTGCGCATTTTGCTCACGGGCTATCTGGACGACCACGCGCGCGAGGCGACCCTCCAGCCCGATGCTCCCTTCAAGATTGGCAAGCCGTGGCACGACGAAGTCGAAGTCACCCTGCGGCGCGCGTTCGAGCACCGCGACACCCGGCACCGCCTGGAAAGCTCGGTGGTCGATGCTCTCGCCGTGGCGGGAATCGATGACGAACTGGCCGCCGCGGAAGGCGTGGCCGAAGTCGCTCAAGTCCTGGTGCGGCGCGCCCTCGAGGTCCACGGCGTCGAGTCGTGCGGCGTTATCCTGGATGTCTGCGGTCGGGAGCGCCCGCTGGCGGGCCACGTTGGCTACTACGACGACGAACCCCTGGGCCCCGACTCGTGGACGGTGGACGTCCCCCTCACCGACGACGGCGCGACCCGGGTGCGAGCCCGGGGCGTGGGTGACAAGCCCGAAGACATCGTCCGCTTCATGTGCTCGCGCGCGCGCCGCTGGAGCGAAGAAGACACCGCCACGCGCCTCGCCCGCGGCGCCGCCGGCGATCCCAGTGCCCGCGAGCGCCTGTCGGCAGTGTCGCGCCGCGCCACCCTGGGCGCCATGACCGCGTCCCTCGTTCACGAGCTGGCGTCGGTGGTTCAGGGTCTGCACGGCGCCCTCTCGGAGCTCGACTTCATCGCGCGCGAGCGCCTCGAGGACGACGAGGACGCCATCGAGTGCCTCGACAGCGCCAACCAGAGCGCCAACCGCATGTTGAGCCTGTTTCGCGCCATGCGCAGCTTCGTGCGCTCGGGCAATCGCGAGCTGCGGCCAACGCCCCTGGAGGGGCTGATCTCGCGGGCGGTCGCTCTGTGCGCCGGCTACGTGCGAGCGAAGGGCAACCTGCGCCTGGGCGACATTCCCGAAGTCGAGGTGGAGGTCAACGAGCCCCTGTTCCTCCAGGTGCTGGTCAACCTGCTGCGCAACGCCGCCGATGCCTCGCCGGCCAAGGGCCAGATCGATCTAAGCGCCTCGGTCGAAAACGGCATGCTCGAGGTCCGCGTCACCGACGACGGCGACGGCGTGGCCAACGACGAGCAATCGTCGCTGTTCGAGCCGTTCTACACGACCAAAGACGAAAGCCTCGGCTCCGGTCTCGGCCTGGCCATCGCCTCCGAGATCGTTCGGGAGCACGGGGGCACGATCAACTACGAGCCCGCCAGCGGCCGAGGCGCCAGCTTCGTGGTCACCATGCCGCTGCGTCGGGTCGAACTCGAAGCGACGGGCTAACCGCCCAGCCGCAGCCCGCGGCTTACGGCTTGACGATCAGCCGGGGCAGACCGTCGTCGGGCTGCTCGTCGTTGGCGGGGTCCGCCTTGCCGCCCGCGGCTGGCGCGGGATCCGAGTCGGCGGTGTCGACCAGGGTCAAAAACACCTTCGAGGCCTCGAGCCGCCGCATGACGGCGCTGTAGATCTTGTCGACCTGGATGGTCGACATGCCCACCCGCTCGAGGGTGTCTTTGCGGTGCTCGTCGGGCTTGGGCGATCCGCTGTCGCCCAGCTTGTAGTACAGGGCCAGGTGGTCGGCGAGGGCCGTGATGTCGGCGACGGCGCGCAGCGACTTGGTCAGCTCCCGGCGCACGTGCGGTTTGCCCGTGCCGTGGTGGTACTGGATCGGCACCAGGAGCGGCGCCGGGAAGCGCCACTTGCGCGCCAGTCGGCTGCCGACCCGGTCGTGCGGGGGCAGGCCGGCCTTGCGCTCGGCCCGCGCCATGGAAAGGCCGTCGTTGCGGGCCAGGTCGATGGCGCGACCGAACTTTTCGGGCTCGGCAATGGCCAGCGCGATCTTGCCGATGTCGTGGAGCAGGCCGGCGGTAAAGCACGACCCGGGATCCGAGTGGCCGATGTGCTCCGCGATCGTCTCGGCATAGGCGGCGACCCCCAGGCAGTGCAGCCACAGGCCCGCGGCGTTGAAGTTCGACCCTTCCGGCGTCCGCAGGGTGTCCATCACCGAAACCGTGAGAACGAGCTGGTGCAGGGTGTTGAAGCCGATGAACGAAATCGCCCGGGCCACGTCGGAGACCCCGCCCGGGATCGCGTAGTACGACGAATTCACGAGCTTGAGCACTTTGGCCGACAGGCTCGGGTCCCGCTGCATGACCTCGGCAACCTTTTGGGCGCTGACCCGCGGGTCGTGCACCAGCTCGCCGACCTGCAGCGCCACCACCGGAATGGTCGGGAGCTGCTCGACGTTCGACAGAATGGAATCCGTGGTGACGTTGCTCTCGCTCATGGTGTGGGCTCCAGGGTCAGGGGTAGGTCGGAGGTGACCGTGGGAAGCTGGCGCCCCGGGTCGGCGCCACCGTCGGGCTCGCAGCCGTTGGGCTCGTCACCGGCCGGCTCGTCGCCACCCGGCTCGTCACCGGCGGGCTCGTCGCCACCCGGCTCGTCGCCACCAGGCTCGTCACCGGCGGGCTCGTCGCCACCCGGCTCGTCACCGGCGGGCTCGTCACCGGCGGGCTCGTCACCGGCGGGCTCGTCGCCGTCGGGCTGGCAGGCGTCGGGCACGCCGCCGTCGGGCTCGGGCTCGGGCTCGGGCGCCGCATCCGGTTCCCCCGGCGCGTCACCGGGATCGCCGTTGTCTTCATCAACGCCCGCGTCAACGTCGGGCGGCTTCGCGCACAAACCATCCGCGGCGCACTGAAGCCCCAGCGCGCAGTCGCTGTTGCGCGTGCACGCCACGGCGTCGAGATCCAGGCACCCGGCGCCGCCGACGAGCACGAGCAGCGCCAGAAACACGCCGCTACAGCGCATCGAAGCGCACTCCCAGCAGGCCCTGGACCTGCGACGCGATGCGCCCCTCCGGGAGGTCATTGCCAAACACGAAGGCCGTCGCCTCGACATCGCCGCACAGGGAGAAACCGTCGGTCACCGACCAGCAGCGGCCGAGAGAGGCGACCGGCCCGACAATGGTGTAAGGAGCGATCACGCTGCTGAGGCCAATCCCGGCGCGAACGTCGCCGCGCCCCGGGTAGACCCGCAAGCCACCCTGCAGGCCGACGCCGCCCCGATCGTCGCCTTCGACGTAGATGGATCCCCACACGGTGGTCCACGGCTGATCGTTGATGGCGTAGTCGGCCAGGACGCCGATCCAAAGCGGCGACATCCGCACGGTCGAGGTGCCCTGGCCGCCCCCCATCGAGATGCCCTGGCCAATTCGGGCCTCGATGCCGAGCATCGACGTACGGGTATCCGGATCGCTGGTGGACCCCGTTTCCACGACCGGTGCCGGTCGGACCGGGTTGGGAACCGGAGCAAACTGGGGCGTCGCGCCGGCGGCGCTTTGGGCCAGGGCCGCCTGGGGTGCGGCGACCGCGGCGGCCGCGGCGGCCGCGGCGACGATGAGAACAGGGACCAGATTCCGCATGGTGCGCGGTCCGGTTGTGCAACTTGCAGGCCGTGGCGAATGTCGGGAGGTTCTCAGTGCTTGCAGAACGAGCGAGGCCCAGGTGTCGGCTCCCTTGGCGGGCCCCTGTCGACGGTTCTGGCGGTCAAGGCGGCGCCGACGCGGCCGATTCTCCAAACGATGACCCGCGGAATCGGACGAGACGAAGTCGTGCTCGGCATCGACTTCGGCACCAGCTACACGTCGGGTGGCGCGCTGATCGATGGCCGGATCGAGCTCGTCCTCGACGGCGGTGAACCCCTCATTCCGACGGTCGTCCACTTTCCCAGGTCGGGTCCGCCAGTGGTCGGAACCCAGGCGGTCCGCCAGCGCGTGTTCGACCCGGCCAATACCGTGAGCTCGGTCAAGCGCATCCTGGGCCGCCCTTATAATGATCCCGAGGTGCGGGTGCTCGACGCCGGCGTGGGCTACCGACTCAAGCCCGGCCCCCAGGGCATGACCCTGATGACCGTCCGCGGCGAAGACTACGCGCCGGCCCAGGTCGGCGGCTTCGTGCTCGATCGGCTCCGGCAACTCGCGGAGGCGCGCTTCGGAACGAGAATTCGACGGGCGGTGATGACCGTTCCCGCTGGCTCGTCACCGGCGTACTGCGCCGCGCTCCGCCGGGCGGCGCAGTTCGCCCAACTGGAGGTGACGCATTTCGTCGCCGAGCCCATCGCCGGCGCGCTGTCTCTGGGCATGCACTCGGAGCCGGCCCGGCGCACCATCGCCATCTGCGACTTTGGCGGCGGCACCTTCGATGCCTCGCTGCTCACCCAGGACGGCTACAACTTCAACTCGGTCGCGGTCTCCGGCGACTCGTTTTTGGGCGGCGATGACTTTGACGACGCCCTCGCCAACGCGGTTTCGGGGCACGTCTTCAAGAAGGCCCGGGTCGACCTGCACCAGGATCTGGTCAAGTGGGCCGAGCTGGTGTCGCGCAGCGAAATGATCAAACGACGGCTCTCCGACGAAGAAGAGGCCGTTCTCTCGATGAAAGAGGCCTATTCGGTCGCCGGAGAGAGCCAGAACCTCAAACTCCTGATCGATCGAAAATGGATCGAGCCGCGCTGGACCCCGCTGGTGCGGCGCTCGATGGAGGTGCTGGTCCGCGTTCTCAACTCGGCCGGCTGGGCGCCCGACCAGGTCACCGATGTCGTCCTCATCGGCGGTACGTCGCTCATTCCGCTGGTGCAGCGCGGCTGCGGAAAGGTGTTCTCCCGAGATCTCACCGTGTCGTCCAACGCGCACCTCGCGGTGACCATCGGCGCGACCCTGCAGACGCGCGCGGCGGCCACGGTGTCGACGCAGGTGCCCGCGCTGAGTCGATGAATCGATGAGTCGAGTAAATCGTCGACGCAATCGTGGACGCCGACACATCGCCTGATCTAAATTCTGGTTCGTGGCAAAGCGGGTCAAGGGCTTCCGCTTCGCGTCGACGCACGCCGGGATCAAGCGCGACGAACAACCCGACCTGGGATTGATCGTCGCCGAAGCTCCGGCAACCGCCGCCGCGGTGTTCACGCGAAATCGCGTGGTAGCGGCGCCCGTTCGACTTTCGCGGACGACGCTGCGCCGCAACCAGGGCAAAGTGTCGGCCGTTGTGGTCAACAGCGGCAACGCGAACGCGTGCACCGGGGCTGCCGGCCTCGCCGACGCGCGGCTCATGGCGGCCCTGACCGCCGAAGAGCTCGGCGTGAACAAGCGCAACGTACTGGTCGCGTCGACCGGGGTCATCGGCGAGCGGCTGCCCATGGAAGCCATCGAGCTCGGGATCGAAGAGGTGGCTCGGCGCCCCCTGGTCGGCGGCTTCGACGGCTTTGCCGACTCGATTCTCACCACAGACGCCGGGCGCAAGGTCGCGGCGCGCAAGGTCGACGTCGGGGGCCAGCGGGTCACGCTGCTCGGCTGCACCAAGGGCGCCGGCATGATCGCGCCGAACATGGCGACGACGCTATCGTTCGTCATGACCGACGCCCGAGTCGGCCGGGCGGCTCTCGACCGGTCCCTGCACGGCTCGGTCACGCGCACCTACAACGCCATCACCGTGGACGGGGACACCTCGACCAACGACATGGTGCTGGTCCTGGCGAGCGGCGCGGCCGGAAACCGCGCCCTGTCGTCCAAGGACCAGCGGCTGTTCGACCGGGCCCTCGAGGACCTGCTCGACGAACTCGCCCACAAGCTGATGCACGGCGGCGAGGGCGTGCATCACGTCGTCGCGGTGGAAGTCACGGGCGCCAAGAGCGAGCGCGCCGCCCAGCGCATCGCCCGGGCGGTGGCCAACTCGCCGCTCGTCAAAACCGCCATTGCCGGCGGAGACCCGAACTGGGGCCGCGTCATCAGCGCGGCCGGCAATGCCGGCGTGCCGCTCAACCCCGACCGGCTCGATCTTTGGTTCGACAACGTCCAGCTCGTGGCCAGCGGCGAGCGGGTAGCCGACTCGGCCGCCGAGAAGCGAGCGGCCGGGGTGATGAAGCGCCCCAATTACGCACTGCGTCTCGATCTCAACGCGGGAATCGCCCGAGGCCGCTACCTCGCGTGCGACCTGTCCCACGAGTACGTAACGATCAACGCGGACTACCGGACCTAGCGAGCGACGTTCGGCTCGCCCGGCGGCACGCCGCGCCGCGCCGCAACCAAAACCGGGGCCGACCGCGGCTGGCAAACCGGCCGCCGCTGTAGTTGACAGGCCGTTTGACCGATGCTCATAGTCCGCGCGTCATGATCATCGGCTGCCCCACAGAGATTAAGACTCGCGAGTACCGCGTCGGCCTGACCCCCGCTGGCGCCCACATCTTGTCCAACCGCGGTCACGACGTGCTCGTCCAGCGCGGCGCCGGCCTCGGCAGCGCGATTCCCGACGACGAATACGTGCGCGCCGGCGCGACCCTCATCGACACGGCCGACGAGCTCTGGCAGAAATCCGACCTGGTGGTCAAAGTCAAAGAGCCGATCGAGCCCGAGTTCACGCGCATGCGCGAGGGCCAGATCCTGTTCACCTACCTGCACCTGGCCGCCGCCCAGCCCCTGGGCAAGGTGCTGCTGGAGCGCGGCGTTCGCGCCATCGCCTACGAGACCATCGAGACCGGGCCGGGCAAGCTGCCCCTGCTCGAGCCCATGAGCGTGGTCGCCGGCCGCATGGCCGTGCAGGTCGGCACCACCCATCTCGAAAAGGAGCACGGCGGCAAGGGCATCCTGCTCGGCGGCGTGGCCGGCACGCGGCGCGCGCGGGTGGCCATCATCGGCGGCGGCGTGGTCGGCCGCAATGCCGCGCGCATCGCCATGGGCCTTGGAGCCAACGTCACCGTTCTCGACATCAACACCCAGGCCCTCGCCTACCTCGACGACATCTACCAGGGGCAGATCGAAACCCTGTACTCGGATCCCCACGCCATCGAGAGCGCCGTGACACAGGCGGACCTGGTGGTCGGCGCCGTGCTGCTGGCCGGCGCTCGAGCTCCCCGCCTGGTGAGCGAGGAGCTCGTGTCGCGCATGGAGTCCGGCTCGGTCATCGTCGATGTCGCCGTCGACCAGGGCGGATGCGTCGAGACCGCCCGACCGACGACGCACGATGAGCCGACCTACAAGGTCCACGATGTCGTCCATTACTGCGTCGCCAACATGCCGGGCGCCGTGCCGCAGACGTCGACCTACGCGCTCACCAACGCGACCATCCCGTACCTCAAGCAGATTGCGAACGATGGTTTCGAAGCTGCCGTAAAGGCCGACAAGGCCCTGGCGCTCGGCGTCAACGCCGCCGACGGCAAGTGCACGCACCCGGCGGTCGCCGAGGCGCTCGGCGTGGATTACACGCCCCTGAACGTGTAAAATCAGTGAGTTGAGTGAGCCGGGAATAGGCCCGGCTCAGCGGGCGGTTCAGGTTGGTGCGCACGTGTTGAACCGAAAGAAAGTCGTCCGACGAGAATTCGAACAGGCCGCCCTGCCCCATCTCGGGGCCATGTACGGGGTGGCCTATCGATACACCCGCAACCAGAGCGACGCCGAGGACCTGGTCCAGGAGGCTGTGCTCCGCGCCTATCGGTTCTGGCACACGTTCGAGAAAGACTCGAACTGCAAGGCGTGGCTGCTCAAGATCCTGACCAACACGTTCCTCAACAGCTATCACAAGCGCAAACGCCGCCGCGAGGTCCTCGACGCCGCGAGCCGCGAACAGCGCACCACCGACGGGGTTCTCGTGCACGAGCGCGCCCTGTCCCAGCGCGACCCCGAGGGCATCTTGCTCGAGCGCATGGTCTCCGACGACGTTTCGCGCGCGCTCACCGAGCTGCCCGACGATTTTCGCGTTGCGGTCGTTTTGTGCGACATCGAGGGCCTGTCGTACAAGGAAATCGCCGAGGCGATGGACTGCCCGGTCGGCACGGTCATGAGCCGCCTCTATCGCGGGCGGCGGCTGCTGCAGAAGACGCTGTTTGACTACGCGGTCGAGCAAGGCATCATCAAGCCCGCGGCCACGAGCGCCGAATCTGAGACGGGAGCCGGCGACGCAAAAATGATCGATATGGCCGCGTACCGCGGCAATCGCACGTAGGCACACTCTCATGTACACCTGCAAAGACGTTCTGAAACTGATCCCGCCCTATATCGACGGCGAGTTCACCGACGAAGAGCGCGCGGCGGTCGAAAACCACGTCTCCGGATGTGAAAGCTGCCGTGAAGCCGTCGCCACCGAGCGAGCCTTTAAGGCCGGCCTGCGCGCCAAGCTCACGCCGCCGCGCGAACCGAGCGGCCTGCGCGCCATGATTTCGACGTCGCTCGACTCTGTCGACCGAGACACCCGCGGCGAGGTCGACCGCGGACCGGTCGCGTTGCCCGCAGTGGCCATCGTGTTCGCCGCGGCGGCGGGCCTGCTGTTCGCGTTCTCCCCGGCCCGGAAGCCTCTGGCGCCGCAACTCGCGATTCCGGCTGTGGACGCGCCCATGCCCTCGGTAGCGCCCCGAACCCTGGCGCCGACCACGGTTGCCGCGCTACCGGGCTCGCGCAGCGTCAATCTCGAGCGGGTCCGCATCACCGTACCGACATCGCGCGGACCGAAGGCCGTGTGGGTCGAAGCGTTCGACCCGCGCACCGTTCAGTTTCAGCGCATGGAGCACCGCCGCATCGGTCGCCACGACGTGTGGATTACCAGTGCGGGCCGGGTGACCCGGGTGCTCTACCGGCGCGACGACAAGGCCTACTCGATGACGTCCGAACTCAGCGCGGACGAACTGGTTCGCCTGGTCGCACATCAGCTCCACGGCGAGCACTAGCACACCGGTCGTATCCGACATACGTGCTGGCGGTACACACCGCGGTACACAATCAACGCGGCTAACGCGGCCGGCCTCGGTTGCACGGCACTCGTGGCGCGGGATACCATTTTTTGGACCCCGTGAAAGGACTCACCACCCCATGAGCGCCCGCCGCATCCTCCTGATCGACAACGACACGGAGTTTCAAACCCGACTCCAGGAGAACCTGGCGCCGTACGGGTTCGAGGTCTACGTCGCCGACGAAGACCCGGCCTCCCTGCAAAGCGTGACCGACCTCGGTCCCGAAGCGCTGTTCATCGCCGTCGAGCTGCCGGACAAGACCGGCTACTCACTGTGCAACAAGGCCAAGAAGGGCGTCGCCAAGCAGCTGCCGGTGGTGCTGACCACCGCAAGCGTGCCGCCTTCGGGGTTTGCCAGCCACCGCAAGCTGAAGGTCCACGCCGACGAGTACCTCGACAAGCGCGGCCTCACCGACCAGGACCTGCTGCACAAGCTCGACGCCCTCATCGGCCTGGGCGGCGTCATCGAAGGCGATGACGATGACATGGAGCTGTCGGTCGACGTCGAGGAGATCGCGGTCGACGACATCTCCCTCGAGGAGGAATTCGAGGGCCAGGAGCTCTCGGTTGCCGACATCGAGATTCAAGACGATTTCGCCAGCGACTTCGACGACGGCGCCACGCGCGTGGCGGCGCCCTCGATGCTGGTCGACGCGGGCATCGACGCCGAGACCGACGCGGCGTTCGAAGCGCTGAGCTTTGGCGAAGACATTCCGTCGGCCGAATCGGTCATTGTCGAGGCCGCCCAGGAAGACTCGTTCGCCGATCCGCTGCCCACCTCGGTCGAAAAGCCCGCGGAGTTCCTCGCGCGCGAGCAGGAGCAGGCCGGCGACATGATGCCTCCGCCTCTCGAAGAGGTGACGGAGGTGCCGGCAAGCCCGCAGGAGCTGGCGGACGCGGTCGAACAGGCCGACGCGAGCGCCTCCATCGAGGCGACCGAGGCCGCCGCCGAGGCGATCGTCGACGACGCCATGCTCGACGAACCGATCGTCGAAGAGGCGGTGGTCGAGCAGCCCGTCGTCGAGGAGCCGGTTGTCGCTGAGCCCGCCGCCGCTGAGCCCGCGGCCGCCGAGGCGCCCAGCGCCGGAGTGCCGCAGGCAGTCATCGAAGTCGAGTCCGCGCCGATGCCCTCGGGCGACGGCCTCGACCTGGGTCTCGACGCCGTCGCCGAGCTCGCTCAGGAGGAGAAGAGCCGGGTCAATCCCGCCGAAAACCGGGTCAAAGAGCTCGAGGCAGAGGTCGAGCGCCTCAATAACAGCCTCAGCAAGCGCGCCGACACCCGCGACAGTTTCGACCGCGAGCGCGAGTTCCTCAACTTGCGCGAGCAAATGAACAAGAAGGAGAAGGAGCTCCTCGAGCAGCGCGAGCAGCTTGGCCAAAAAGATCGGTCAATCCTCGACCTCAAAGAGCAGCTGTCCAAGCTCCAGAAATCGGCCGCCGCCACCGAGCAACAGCTCAGCGAAACCGACGGCAAGCTCACCACGCAAACCGAGCGCGCCAACGGACTCGAGGCCGAGCGCGACAAGGCCAACGAACAAGTCATCGACCTCGAAAGCCAGATCGCGGACCGAAAGAAGGAACTCGCGGAGCGGGCCACCGAGCTGGCCGCGGCAAAACAGGATGCCGAGAAGGCCCTGCAAGAAGCCCAGGCTACCCACGAGTCGGCGCTGGGCGACCTGACTCGCGAGCACGAGCAAGCCGCCGCCGCGGAGCGCGAAAAGCTCGCCGCCCAGGCCGAGCAGGCCAAGCAAGAAGCCCTCGCGGCCGCCGAGGAGAACAAGCAGCAGGCGCTCGCGGCCGCCGAGCAGGACAAGCAAAAGGCGCTCGCGGCCGCCGCGGAGCAAAAAGACCAGGAGCTGGCTGCGGCCAAGGCCGAGCACGAGGCGGCCATCGAGCGCGCCAAGGCCGAGGACGCCGGCGCCCGACAGGCCCTCGAAGACCAGTACGCCGGCAAGTTCGTGCGGCTTCAGCAGGAGCGCGAAACCGCCGTGGCCGAGGCGGACAAGCGCCGCGAAGCCGAGCTGGCCGAGGCCGCCACGCAAAAGGAGCAGGCGCTCGCCGAGGCCGAAGCGGCTCGCCAGCGCGACCTCGCCGAGGCCGAGGAAACCCGCAAGCGAGATGTCGCCGCCGCCGAAAAGGCTCTGCGCGGTGCGCACGCGGCCGCCACCGCCGCGCTCGAAGAAAAGCACCGGGCGGCCCTCGCGGCCCTCGAGGAGCAAAAGACCGGGGTCGAAACCCAGCTCGCCGAGTCGAAATCCGAAGGCGAAACCTTGCGGGGGGCCCTTGCCGACGCCAACCAGGACATCGGCGAAAAAGAGCAGCACATTCAGCGCCTCGACGACACCATCGCGGGCAACGAAGCGCGGATCGCCGCGTTCAAGCAGCAGGTCGCGGATCTCGAAAAGGAGAACGCGAACTACCAGGAGCAGGTGCTCAAGGCCTACCAGCGCATCAAGGCGGACCAGGATGTCGCCGCCCGGGCAAAGAAGGCCATGGCCATCGCGCTCACGCTGCTCGACGGGCAGGACGACGCCCCGGACGCGCCCGCAGCGGCGGCTACCGACGCCGACTCGTAGCCTCGACGTAGCGCAGCTTCAGATCGCGCACCGGCATTTCGCCGCCGGGCGCGTCGAGCCACCGGAGCTCGACCTCGTGCATGCCGACGCCGAGCCGGCCGCGCTCGACCGCCACGCTTGCGGTGCCCGCGACGAGGTCGACGTCGGCGCGCCCCACCGACTCGCCGTCGATCCAGAGGTCGAGCTGCGGACGCGAGCCATCCGGGATCAGCTCGGGGACCAGGCGGACGTCGAAGGCGCGCCCGTCGGGCATCCACAGCGGAAGCAAGAACCGGGCGCCCGACGCGGCGACGCGATACGCCACCGGCCGCACGCGCCCCGGGCCGTGCATGCGGCGCTCGCTCCAGCCATCGAGCAGCCAGGGGCCGATGTGCACCCCGGCCAGATTCCAGGTATCGACCGCGCCGCGGTAGGTACCCGCGTTGTGCCGGTCGAGCGGCGGCCGATCGGCAAAGGAGCCAACCGCCGAGTCCCAGCGTTTCGGATGAACCCCGTGGGACAGAGCGAACACCAGGCTCGCCGGGTACGAAAAGGGGTTGCCGACCGCGTCGTAGACCGGCTGAGCCACCCGGCCGAAGGCACCGGCAAACGCGCAACAGGGACGGGTTCGAGAATTGGCCGCCCGGCCCTCGCGAAGCCCGGCCACCCCCACCAGGTTCCAGGCGAGCAACCAGCCGAGGGCCAGGGCAAGCCCGCCCTGTCGGGCCCAGCGCGGAGCGCGCGCGGTCCAGCCCGCGGCGCGCGTGAACAGCCAGGCGAGGCCAATCACCAGGGCGACGGTTGCGGAGTTGAGCCGCCGGTTGCCGAAAGACGCACCGGCCCACCAGTCGCCGGCCGCGCCGTTGACCCACACCATGACGAAGACGGCGACCGCCAGCCCGGCCGCGATCGTTCGATGGCCGCGGGGCGCCAGCAACAGGCCAACGGCGCCCAGGTACGCAACCGGATGAGTGGACAGCCAGCCGTTGCGCGAAGAGAAAAGCACCTCGACCCACTGGGAGTGCTGCAGGCGAACGAACGCGGGCCCCATCGGCGACGTCACCCACTCGCCGAAGACCACCTTCCAGGCGACCAGTTGCGGAGTAAACGCCGCGAGCGCTGCGCCAACCGCGACCAGCCCGCCGGCCAGGATGCGGGCGGCTCGCGCCCGGTCGGCGTACGCGCGACTCACCAGCTCGATCGCGTAGGCGGCTCCCCAGGCGATGTTGGTGACCCGCACCAGCGCGGCCGCGCCGAGTAGCGCGCCGAAGATCAGGTGGCGGCGCCAGTCGTCTCGGCCGCGAGTATGCACCCAGTACGCAACCACCGCGGCCGAAGCGAAGGCGTCCATGGCGTGGGCGTAGCTCGGCATGTACGTCGCGTAGTACGTGAGCGAGGTGCCAAACAGGACTGCGAGCCCGGCAACCAGCGAAGCCCAGCGCTCGCAGCCGAGGCGACGCGCCGCGAATGCGCCAAACCAGGCGGCCAGCAGCGCGAACACCGGCGACAAGACGAACACCAGGCGCTGGTGAAACATGGTGTAGCCGTGCTCGGGAATGTCGGCCCCGGCCGCGTTGGCAATCTTCGCCAGGCCGTGGGCCGCGCCGAGGGCGGGGGCACTGACAAGCGCCGGACCAACCGGGTGCGGAATCATCTTGCGCCCGGTTGCGGTCCTGGGCTGCCTCCAGGGATCGCCGAACGCGGCCAGCTCGTCGTCGAACGTCAGGTCTCCGTCGAGCGCGAGCGACAAGGTCATCAGGTACAGCATGTGGCCGTCGCCGCGAGCCAGCACGGGCCGATACTGGCCGTCACCGCGCGGCGTGTCTCGATCGCCGCCCCAGTCGCTGTTGGTCGCAAACGCCGTGAGCAACACGGCCAGCGCCAGCGACCAGACGAGCCCGGACGTCGACGAAAGCGGGCGCGGCAAAGGCACGTCCCCAGTGTACGCAATCCGGGCGCCGGTCGCGGCGCGCGCCCCCGTCTGACGTCGGTTAACTGTCGGCGGTCTTGACCGTCTCGGCGCGGTCGACCGCATCGGCGGCTTCGCCAACCTCGTCGGCGCCAGGCGGATCGAGGTCCTCGTACTCGGTTCGATACAGCGCCCCGATGTGTCGGCTGCAAAAGAGCTCAACCAGGTCGGGATCGAACATCTTGCCGGCGTTCTTGCGCAAGATCGCCTCGCTCTGGTCGAGCGGCAGCGCCGACTTGTAAGGTCGGTCGGTCGCCAGGGCGTCGTAGGCGTCGGCGATGGCCACGAGTCGGGCCGACAGCGGAATGTCTGTGCCGCGCAGGCGATCTGGATAGCCGTCGCCATCCCAGCGCTCGTGGTGGTTTCGCACCGCGGGCATGATGGGGTGCAGCATCTGAATCTGCTTGGCGATCTCGTAGCCCTTCACCGGGTGCTCGCGCATGTGCAGCCACTCGTCGTCGTCGAGCGGCCCGGGCTTGAGAAGCACGGCGTCGCGCACGCCGATCTTGCCGATGTCGTGCAAGAAAGCGCCGAACTCGAGGGTCTCGAGTCCGTCCTGCGGATAGCCGGCGGCCTCGGCCAGCGCCAGCGCGTAGCCCGCAACCCGGCCGCAGTGACCTTTGGTGTACGAGTCCTTGGCCTCGATGGCCTCGGCCAGGCCGAAAAGCGCCTGTCGGTTGGCTGCTTTCAGGTGCTCGTAGCTGTCGCGCAGCTCCTTGGTGCGTTCGCGCACGACGACGTCGAGGAGTTTTTCGCGCTTCTGCAGCCGGTCGTATTCGATGCCGAGCTTGGCGACCATTTGCCGCTGCTCTTTGACCAGGCCGATGAGCTTGAGGCCGTCGCCGACGATCGACAACAGGTTGCCGCCCTCGCCGCGCCGGCCGATGGCGCGAAAAATCGGCGCCGCGCTGGCCGGCCGGTCGTCGAGCGCCGCGGCCTGAGCCGGCGTGGCAACGCTGAGCACGCGGATGGCGTCGGGCCGATAGGCGCAGCTGCGCTCGAGCAGCGCAATGCCGTCCAGATCCGGCGGTTTGTGGCCGGACACCACGACGTCGAAATCGAGGTCCTGTAGCTTGTGGATGGCCTCCGTGCTAGATCTCGCGGTCTGCACCGCCACGTCGGCCCCCGAAAGAGTGTCGACAAACTCACCAAGCGCCTCTGGCGATCCGTGCACCGCCAGAACCGAGAAGCGACCAGCCACGCAACCATCTTAATCGAGACCGAATGAATCACGAGGTCACCGGCAATACGAAAGGCCTCAAGGCCAGCCAGATCAAGGCGTTAGAGCGCATCTATCGACGCCGAGTGGCTCCCGAAGAGGTCGTGTCTCACGAGCTGGCCAGCTTTATGTGTCAGCTATCAGCGGAAATGCACCGTCAGGTCGGCGCGCTGATCAACCGTCGGGGCGCGGTGGAACACGTCATGGTCGGCGACGCGTCGAAGCTCATGCTGCCCGACGTGGGACGCATGCGCGGCGGCGCCGGGCGCTTTCGCGGCCTGCGCCTGGTCCACACGCACCTGCGCGGCGAGTCGCTCACCCGCGACGACTTGACCGACCTCACGCTGCTGCGCCTGGACATGGTCGCGGCCATCACCGTGGGCCCCAACGCCCTGCCCAGCAAAGTCTACGTCGGCCACCTGGTGCCCGACAACAGCGCCGGCAAGCTCTGGGAAGAGCTGCCGCCCATGCCGAGCCACGACCTCGACGTCGACGTGCTCGAGACCATGGCCGCGCTGGAGAGCGAGTTTGCGCGCACGGCCAAGGCGTCGACGGCGGTGCGCGGCGACGCCCGGGCGGTGCTGGTCCAGGTATCGATTGGCCGCGAGGCGGGCGACGCCGATGCGCGGCTCGCCGAGCTTCAGGAGCTGTGCTCGACGGCCGGCGTCGATGTTCTCGACGTCGTGCGCCAGCGGCGCGCCAACGCCGACCCGCGATTCCTCATGGGGCGCGGCAAGCTCGAAGAAGTGCTGTTGCGCACCATGCAGCTCGGCGCCGACACCGTCATCTTCGACCAGGACCTGTCGCCGGGCCAGGCGCGCGCGATCAGCGACTTTACCGAGGTGAAAATCCTCGACCGGACCATGCTGATTCTCGACATCTTCGCCCAGCACGCGCGCAGTCGCGACGGCAAGCTGCAGGTCGAGCTGGCGCAGCTCAAGTACGCCCTGCCCCGCCTGGTCGAAAAGAACACCATGATGTCTCGACTCACCGGCGGCATCGGCGGACGCGGCCCGGGTGAAACCAGGCTCGAGATCAACCGGCGGCGCGCGCGCGAGCGCATCGCCCTGCTGCAAAAGCGCCTGCGCGAGATGCGCAAGAACCGGCAGCTGCGGCGCAAAAAGCGCGGCGATCGCGCCATCCCGGTGGTCGCCATCGTCGGCTACACCAACGCCGGCAAATCGACGATGCTCAACCAGCTTACCCAGGGCAACGCCATCGTCGCCAACAAGCTGTTCGCCACTCTCGACCCGATCAGTCGTCGGCTTCGCTTTCCGCGGGAACGCGAGGTGGTTCTGACCGACACCGTGGGCTTCATTCGCGACCTCCCCGAGGACCTGGTCGAAGCGTTTCGAGCCACCCTCGAGGAGCTGGCCGACGCCGACTTGCTGGTGCACGTGGTCGATGCGAGCGACGAGGACATCGAAGACCACATTTCGGCGGTCACCCGCATTCTCGAAAGCCTCGACCTGGGCGAAAAGCCGCGGCTCATCGTGCTCAACAAGATCGACAAGGTCAAAGACGACCAGGATGCCTGGCGCCTGCAAAACGCCTTTGACGGCATCGCCGTGTCGGCGCTGGACCGCAAGACCCTCGGGCCCCTGCTCGAAGCCATCGAGCGCGAGCTTTGGAAAGAGGGCCACGCCGAGGCCTTCGCCTAGTGAACTGGAACAGGTATTCACGGGCGACCCTACGGCTCGACTGACGCGATTGACCCGACCGGCGCGAACGACGCGAACGACGCGTCGGCCAGCAAGTCGGGCAGCGGGAGCGCGGCTGCGATGTCGACGGTGCGCGGCCCTCGCCGACCCCGCGGCCGCGCGGATCGCGGCACCGCGGCCTGCGGCGGCATCGAGTGGGCGTCGTCGATGGGTCCCACCGGCGCGGCCGGTGGGCCCTGGTCGAGCTCGAGCAGCAAGTCGCGCTCGCGATCGACCCGCGTCGCCGTCTGGTTGATCTCCTCGAGCAGACCGCGCTTTCGGCGATAGTCGACGTGGGGCTCGTAGCGCGCTTCGTCGAACGCCGCCAGGGTCTCGCCCACCTGGTCGCGCTCGCGCTGTTTGCGCTCGAGAATCAGCTGCATGTCGACGTCGTCGTGAATGAGATACGGCGTAAGCACGATGAGAAGGTTGGTCTTTTCCTCGTTGGTTTCGGTGCGCCGAAACAGATGGCCGAGCAGCGGAATGTCGCCGAGCACCGGAATCTTCGATTCCTGGCGCGAGCGGCGCTTTTGCATCAGGCCGCCGATCACCACGGACTGCTGATCGCGCACCACCACCGTGGTCGAGACGCTGCGCTGGGTCCAGCTCGGAGTCAACGAGGTGTCGGCCCCCGGCGCGATGTCGTTGATTTCCTGCTCGACCTCCAGGCGAATGGAGTCGTCGCTGATGCGCGGTTTGATCTTCAGCGTCAAACCGACGTCCTGCCGGGTGATGTTGCCCGTGGGAAGGGCCAGGGGTGAGCCCTCGGCCGGCAGCCCGGGCACGCCGGAAATCTGCGGCCCCGTCTGAATGGCGATGTTTTCGCCGATGGAGATCTCCGCCTCCTGGTTGTCCGTGGCCGTGAGATGCGGCTCCGAAAGAATCTCGACGTGGCCACGCGTGGCGAGCGCCTGAAACAGCGCGCCGAACGACGGCACCGTCACGCCCAGGAGCTCGGTAATTCCGGGAACGGTCGGGCCGAGCACCCCGATCACACCTCCCGAGTCCGCGCCCGGCGGCGGCCGCAAGGTCGAGGCCGCACCGGGCGGCTGCACCGAGCCAAAGACTACGCTGTCCTTGCCGCGCACGGGGCGCGCGTCGCCGACGTGAAAGCTGGCGCCAATCTGGCGTCCGTTCGTGACCTTGTACTCGATGATGTGGGCGTCGATGAGCACCTGGCGCGGCCGGCGGTCGAGCTCGCCGATCACCCGCTGCAGGGTCGAGTAGTCCCGCGCGCTGGCCATGATGACCAGGGCGTTGTTTTCGGTATCGGCCGTGATGCGAACGTCGCCCTCGAACTGAGCGCCGCCACTGACCGACGTGCCGGCGCCGCGGGCCGGTGCTGGCGCGGCCCGGCGCCCCGGCCCGGCCGCCGGAGCCCCTCGGCCGCCGCTACCGATCGACTGGTTGAGCGTCTGCACGAGCTTTTCCGCGTCGATGTGGTCGAGGTGATAGACGTACATACCGCCGGCGTCGCCCAGCGGCACATCGAGGTGGCGCACCAGGGCCCGAACCCGCTGGTAGGCGGCGTCGCTGCCGACCACGAGAAGCCCGTTGGTACGCGACACCGCGACCACCCGCGTCGGCACGGCAACGCTCGCCGTTGCCGTCGCGCTGGCCGGCGCTGGCTTGTCGTCCCGGCCCCGTCGGTTGCGCCGGCTTCGCGACGGCGGCGGTGGCGCAGCGCTGCCGGTCTCGAACACCTGGGCCAGCTCGGCGGCCACCGACGCGGCATCGGCGTGGACCAGGGGAACCAGATACACCCGGTCGTTGGCCGACGGCTGATCGACCTCGGCCAACAGGCCGAGCATGCGGTCGATGGACGTGCCGTAGTCGGTGATGATGAGAAGGCCGGCGTTGGCAAACCGGGCAACCGAGCCCGCGCGCGACCCGAGCCCCTCGACCACCGCCGCCAGGTCGTCGACCGACACGTACTGCGGCCGCACCACCACGCGAACGATCTGATCCGTCGCGCGAACGCGGTCCGGCTTGTAGACCGGAAGCGCCCGGCCCCCCGCCTCCGAGCTCTCGACGATCTCGAGCAATTCGCCCTTGGGAACCACCGTGAGCCCGGCACTTTGCAGCGCTACGAGAAACGCCCGCCACGCCTGCCTCGGAGTCAAGGCACCGGGCGCCACCAGCGTCACCTTGGCGCTGCGCGAGGCAATCGGCGACGCGAACACGAAGTTCTTGCAGGTGAACGTCATCGCCCAGGACACCAGATCGCTCACCGACGTCTCCGGCCGCAGCGACACCCGCACGGAACGCGCCGTCGACCGACTGCAGGAGTACAAAGCGTCGTCCTCGACCAGCGCCACCGCGCCCGAGTCGACAGCAACCTTCGACTCTCCCGGTGACTCAGCATGAGCCAGCCGCAGTGACTGGAAACACAGAAGCACGGCGATGAACCACATCAACAAAGGCAAGGGAACGCGGGGCATACCCCCGGTAGTTCACCCTCCGTGCCAAAGTGGAACTCTGCGACATTCAACGACGGAACCAGCCCCCCGTGCCGCCGTGTCGCCCTGCGAGACCCACGCACTGCCATCCGGTCAACGGCCCACGGCTTCGTCAACCCGGTGCGCATCGCGCGGAGCTCGCTCTAGAAACGGTAGCCGTACTCGAAGACGAGGTTGCCGACCGGCTCCTCGTCATCAAACGAGTAGCCAGCGTAGGTCCGAAGCGAAAGAAAGAGGGAGCCATGGTAGCCAACCGGCAACGGAAAGAAGGCCATGCCCACAGCCGCTGACGCCGACGGCCCTCGAAAATCGAAGCCACCGAGGCCGGCACTCACCCAGAAGCGATCGCCGAGTGATCGATGCAGCTCGAAGGTCATGAACCCGGTCGCCGTTTGAAGGTTCAACAGGTAGGAAGTCCGCCCGAACCGGAGGCCCAGAGCCAGGCGCGCAGCCGAGCGCAGGTCGAGCTGTTCGTCGACCGCTCCTCCAAAGGCGCCCTCGTAGACGATGCGCGGCTTGGGTTTCGACTCCTCGGGCGACTCGAGCGCCCGGGCCAGGGCTCGATCGCGTTCGACGCGATACGGCGCCCGGCTGGCTGCTCGTGCGGGCGCGTGGGGGCGGGGCCGAAGTCGCGGCACGTATTGGGCGACGGGCCGATCACCTCCCGTGCCGTCGTCGACGGTTAGCGGCTGCGCCGACGGCCCGCAAAAGTCGCCATCGCCCCGGCAATCGCCCACGAACGGCTCTTTTCGGCCCGCAACTTCCCCTACCAGGGGAATTCCGCATCCGAGAACGCGCCAGTTGCACATGGGCCCGTCTCGATACGCGGTTCGGTCGGCCTCCAGCAGGGCCCGCGCGCGCTGGCGAACGAGCTGGCAAGATCCGCCGTAGGCAGCGTCGTCGAGTTCGACGGCCTCCGGAGTTACCGCGGCGCCGGGTGTCGCGGCCAGGCAGTGCTCGAAGGGCTCGTCCCCCATTCCGGCGCGGCTGACCAGCGTCCCGCGGTCGTAGTACTCCAGCTGCACGGTCCTGCCGGCGACGTCGAAGTACTCCCAGACGCCGGCGCGCTGCCCCGCGACTTCCGTACCGACGTAGCTGCGAAATCCAGTGGTGTGAACGCCCTCGCGCTCGAAACGTCGTGCGCCGACTCGGCGCGCGCCGAACATGTACCGTCCGTCCTGTTCGAAAACCGCCAGGGCGCTGATCCTGCCGTCCCGCCGACACTCGATGCGCGTGCGCCGCCCGACCATGGTCCGTTCTTCCGAGCCGAGACAGTAAGTGCGACGAAGCTCGAGCTCTCGCCGCACCCGAACATCGACGTGAGCCGCGGGTGCTCCGGCCCGGGGTTCCAGGGCCTGGGGAAACAAGGGAAACGGCCAGTCGAGGGTGGTGTCCACCGCGCCACACCCCGCCAGTAGCCCGAGCACGGCAACGAAGAAGCGATGCATGAAGCGATTCTCCGCCCGGCACGGAGCCGAGTCCTCCAATCGCCCCCCCTTAGCCAGACTCTGCCAGCCGCGAACGGCCCACTTTGGGCCAGCCCCCGCAGCCCTCGAGGCCATGTCCATGGCTACTTCGAACCGCCCCCCTTCAAACCCGGAGCGCATCTCGAAGCGCGGGGTTCGGCGGGCTCTCCCGAGCCCTACCGCGCTGCGACACGGACGCGCGCGACGCCTGAATGTCCCTGGATCTCGGGGCGCCCGGTTTCCAACGCCTGCGCGGGAGCCGCGAGGTAAAGACCGGGGGTCACGGCCCGCGTCAGCACTGTGATCTGAGTCCCCTGCGCCCGGAGTTCGCCCACGTCGGTGCGAATGCGGCCGCGCTGGACCGAGCCCGGGCGACGGTACGCCCACGCAGATGACTTGGTCCAGGCCCCCGAGAAGTCGAGGCCACCGTTGACCGGCTCGAGCCCCGCCGGCAAAAAATCGTTGATCCGCACCCCGGCTCGGCGCACGAGACTGAACGCGCGCACGCGCACGCGCACCAGCGCTCCCTGGCGAATCTGCCAGGTCCCGTCGGCTAACCGGGTCACATCCTCTGGGCTTTCAACACCTTCGTAAGATCGAGCGACGGCGAAACCGGCATCGAAAGGCTCGGCACTCACCTCCCGAGGTGCGTAGGAGGTCTCGATCGTGTAGCGCACGTCGGCGCGGCCGGCCACGCGCTCGAGCCAGACCTGGGTTCCGTCGCGCACGTCCGCCATCGGCACGACCATCTCGCGCTCGCCGACGCTGCCGTCGAACGCGACCGAGTCTTCGACGATGTCGCCCACGCGCACCCGTACCCGAGACGGTGGCGAACGGGCGGGCAACGACGCAGCGTACAGCTCGAACACCGCCAGCGCCAGATCGAGCGCCGAGGTGTCCCGCAGTGAGCTGAGCCCGCGGACGCCTGGTTCGACCAACGGGTGCGTCGGGTTCTCGAGGGTGAGTCCGAGGAGGGCCACCGGGGTGTTGACGCCCCGAGCGGTGCGCCAGCGCGTGAGATACGAGTGGGTGACCGGTGGCCAGTTGACGTCAGTGGCCGTGCGAACGGCGCGGTCTTCGAGCCGCCGAATCAGCAAGGTCCGTTCGCGTTGGTAGCGACGAAGGCCGTGCAAACCCGCGAGCATGTAGCCGGCAACCGCCGTTTCCCCCCCGGCCAGCTTCGGATCGATGCGAAGGAGGCTCTTGAGCAGTTCGTCATTCGGCAGGCCAAACAGCCGGCGAACGTACAGGGCGTATGCCTGGCGCTCGGGGATCGTCTGTTGCCCCTTCGAAACGTAGGCAAAGCGATCGAGCTCTGCGATCGCGCGCTCAACCACGATCGGCGGCAAAGAGATTCCGACCTCGCGAGCGACGTGCAGTGCGTGAACCATATGCACCGCCGCCTCGCCGAAGCCAAACCGGCCGTGCCCGCTCCGATCTCGCTTCCACGTCGCGCCAATCGCCTCCACGTTGGTGGCGATCCGGGCTCGCAGCCGGGCCACCTCGTCGCCGGGCAGCGACTGAAGACGCAGTCGCGCGGCGTCCACGAAGATCGCGGTCGCTGGCGACGGAGCGTCGTCGATCCGGGCGAGGACTCGGGCGACATGGGGGCGAACACCCTCGAGCCCCGTCGCCTCGACGCGCACTCGCAGTCGACCCAGCCCCGGCACGATGTCGGGTACGCGCAGGCGTTGCATCAACGCCCCACGCCCCAGCAACCCCGAGGCGGTGTGGGTTTCAACAATCGCTGGATCGCGAATGGGGATCGTCAGCTGCGCCGCGTCTGCGCTCTCCCCAGCCACGGCGACCACCCGCACGCGCGCGCGGCCCGCCTCTTTTGCAACCGCTGGTATCGAGATGACGGACGACGAGGTCGCGGGCACGGTCGCGGTCGCCCTCTCGCTCGCAAGCTCGACGGCGCCGTTGCAGTCCAGCGCAAGATCGACGTCCACGGGCTCGTCCCCGGGATTGTTCACGTGGACGGTGAGCGCGAACTCATCGCCCGTGTTGGCGAACGCCGGGCCCACCGGGTGAACTGACAAGGGCATACGAACGGCAAACTTGCGCTCGCCGACCCCGAAGCGTCGCGCGTCGCCGGCGACCATGGCCGTGACCCGAAACCGTCCCTCCTGCCCCGGCAAGGAAAACGGCACCGAAACGCGCCCGCGGCCATCCGTCGTCAGAGTGGGCTGAAACGCCGCGACCACTTCATAGGGCGCGGCCTCGACCTGCGCGACGGCGGGCTGAAAATCGAGCGAACTGATCTGCGAAGCAGCCACCCCCGCCGTGGCGGCGCTCCAGCTGTCCACCAACGCGGTCGGCGCCAGCGAGTCGAACAAGCGAACGTACTCGCGAAAGTGCATGGTCGTGGAGCGGCTCCGGCGCCAGCGCGGATACAGGATTTCGACCGGGTCGACAGACGTTCGCTGGTCCAGTTCGATGACCGCGTCATCGACGACCATAAGCGCCACTTCTGCGCCTGCGACCGGTTGCCCGTCGGCGTCGTGCACCGCGACCATGGCACGTTGGGTCTGCCCCGGGCGCAGTACGTCGCGAGCGACGTCGACTTGTACATCGAGTCGACGCGTTGCCCGCGAGATCCGCAACGCGGTCGCCCCACTCGCGAGGGCGGGGCGCGGAAATGCCCAACCGATCAAGCCGCCTCGCCCTTCGGCGCCGGCAACGTCTACCTGCAGTCGAAGATCCGGAACGTGCGCTTCGACGATGGGAATCTCGATGACAGCGCGACCGTCGTGCAGGACGAATGATTCCATGCGCGTTCCGCCCTCGGCCACGATCGACAACCAGCCCTGGCCTCGGGCAAAGGGAGCGGCAACGTGGACCACCGCGACATCGCCCACGTCATACCGGGGCTTGTCCGGCACCAGCACCAGGCTTCCCCGAGATAGTCGCTGGTCCGGCCGAGGCCCACCGAACACGTAGAACTCGAGCACCGAGGCGTGGGACGCGCCGTCGGCGTCGGTCGTCGTCGCTACCGCGCGATGATGTCCCGGCGCCAGCGGCGGAGTTTCGCAAGCGAAGGGGTCACCGCCGGTAGAGCCTTCGCACCGAGCCACGACGTCGACGATGACGTCACCGTTTTCGTCGCGCCGGCGCCAGTCTTCGCGCTCGACCCGAACGGACCACGGGCGGCCGGACAATGCCGTGCCGGCTGGGTCGACGACGACCCCGGACAGCCGCGCCGGTTGACCGGGACGAAAGTACGGCGTGTCGGTGCGCAACCCGATCAGGGCGGCGCCGGGGTGGAGCAGGAGGCGGCTGGTCTCTTGTGCGCCGAGTCCTGTGGCGCCCTGCCCGCGAACGCTCACCTCCAGCCGAAACGATTTTCCCGACGCCAGCAGGTCGGTAGCAATCTCGATGGCCGAACCCCCATCGACATCGGTCGTCGAAGACCGCTCCCACACCTGGACGGGTTCCGGCTCGAGAAACCACGGGTTCCAGTCCCAAAACAGCGCCTCCGCCTCCCCAAAGAGGTAGCCCGGGTGCTGTTTTGGCTCGAACCGCGCTTCGTACGCCCGCACCTGCCAGGTCAGGGACACGTCGGCCGCGGGCCCGCCGCCGAAATGCGCCGCGCGAGTGCGGAGCGAGACCGGCGCTCCGACCCGGTGAAAGAGTTCACCGGACTGAACCCGCAGTTCGAAGGCCGGCGGTCGATACCGGGCGACCCGCACCCGGTAGCTACTCCAGCTTTGCTGCTTTGAGTCCTCGTCTTCGATGCGAACGAGGCGGGTATGGACCTGCAACGCCCCCTCCTGGTCCTCGGGCAGGGGGACTTCGATGTCGAACCCACCGAGAGGCGTGAGGCTGGCCACCCCCTCGCGCACGGGCAGCCGCGAGCGTGCGACACGGCCTCCGGCTTCGAAAACCGCTCGATAGCGCACCTCGTGCTGACCCGGATCCGGAATCTCGCGGTCCGCGTTGCGGACCCATCCCTTGATTCGAACGGTTTCTCCCGGGCGATACACACCCGCCGGATCCGTCATAAACCAGCCTCCGGGCGCATGGCCTCCATCGGTCCAGCGGCCGCGCTCCACCAGGGCACTGTCTCCTTCTGCAGTCGCGACAACGGGTACGCGCCGGTTGCCGGGACCGAGGTCTGCCCAGGGAACGACCGCCAGCCCGTCGGCGTCGGTCGTGGCCGACACGGCCCCGGACAGGGCAACGCCAGGGCGGGGTGCGCCGGTGAGCAGGTCGGAGGTTCGCACGCGAATCTCGCCGTCGCTGTCGTCGACGTCCACCGCCAATCGAGTGGCTTGCACCCAGGTCAGGGGCGCGCGCTCGATTCGCTCCCGGCTCCAGCGTGCCGGAACCACCCTCGCGACCATGTGTCCGCGGCCTCGGCGCAGAGCGGGGCCCAAGGCGATGGGCACCACGACCTGTTCCTTCGGGCCTCCCGGTACCTTCACGGTCCGCCGAATCGGTTTGCCTTCCGGCGGCCGCCCCTCCGAGAAAGCCTCGAAGTCCGCGGGCGTGGCCCTCCACATGTGGACCAGCAGCACATCGCCGCCGCGCGCGTGGGCATCAAGCCGCGGCGGACCGCCCAGGGGGTCGGCGACGACCATCCCGGTCGGCACGGCAAAGGCCGGCGGCGGCCGATCGTCCGGTCGCTCCGCAGCTCTGAACGACAGCTCCGGAGCGCTTGCTAACGCCTGGCCGTAGACGTCGCGAAGACTCGGGGCGACGCTGACCTGGTACGTGGCCCGCGCCTCGAACGAGCCCGAGAGCGTGAGCGAGGAACCGTTTGCCACAATCTCCAGATCCGGCGGGCTCGGCGAGACGGTCACAAGCTCGACAGCCTCCGGGGGCACGGGATTGCTGAAATGAACCCCTGCCTTCTGCTGTCGGGCATCGAAGCCGACCCGGACTCTGAGCGGATAATGCGTGTCGTAGCGCCCGACCCACGCCGCGGGCGGGCGACCGTAGCGCGAATACACGTACGCTTTTCCGATCCGAATCTGGTAACGCGTGGCTGGCTCGAGATCCGTGGCACGAAAACCAACCGAGTGCTCGGCACCTCGATACCGAGCCTCGCCGTGGACCAGAGCGTCGACCTCGGCGTCACTCATGAGCTCCAGCGACGCGGCCTTCCCCGTGGTTTCGGCGACCATCTCGATCGAGTCGAAGATGGCTTGGTCGACGACTGGGCCGGCGAGGCTTACCAGGAACATGGCTCCCTCGGTGGCGTTCGGCACCGGGTGCAGTTGTCGAAACGACTGAAACACGGCGGGCGCGGTTCGAAATGAGAATCGAACGCCCCGGCGCAACCGGCGGCCCGCCGCCGACAACAGAGAGGTCGGGACCTCGACCGTGTACTGGGTGTCGGCGGGCAACGGGGCGTCGGGTTCGAAAACCGCCAGCCGCGTTCCGATCCATCGCCAGCGACCGGGAGTTTCCGGGGAGATCCGAACCGGCAAGTCCCGTCGGTTCTGAGCGAGATCGACCATCGGCTGCGAAAACGCCAGGCGTATGTGCGCTTGGTGGTCGAGGGTGCCTTCGGGGCCCCAGCCCGTAAGCGCCGGCGCGCGGCGCGAGGGCGTCGCGGCGCGGGTGCCACCGAGCGCCGGCAACTTCTTCGCCGACCGCGGCCGAGCGCCGGCCGGTGTCCTCGGTTCCGCCTGCGCCACCGCGGGTTTCGAGCCGACGGCCTGAAGCGACGGCAGGACATCGAGAACCTCCGCAGCCGACGCGCCGCGCTTGACCTCGGGCAACAAGATGCGGTCGACGGCGGGTCCAAACGACGAAGCGGGTCCAGCCGGCTCCTCGGGAGCCGCGAGCCGGGGCAGCGGCGGCAACTGCCCGAGCGACTCGGCCCCCTCTCCCCGGCAGCCCGCCAGCACCAGGAGCAGCCCCCACCAAACGCGCCCGCGCCCCGTCATCCCCGAAACGAGCCTACCAACCACGTCCCGCAAGGTCACGAACGACCACGCGCCCACCAACCGCATAACCCAATCTGGGCCAGCCCCCTTTGCGTAGCCCCGAGCAAAGCCACCCAACCAACGCCCGTAGCCCCGAGCAAAACCACACGTCCTTCCCCAACACCACCCGGCCACACGATCAAACCCACAGGCTGCTCGACCACCCCCGCGGCCGGCACCACCCCCGCGCAAAGCCACCCGTCCTTCCCCAACCCCCCCGGCCACACGATCAAACCCACAGGCTGCTCGACCACCCCCGCGGCCGCGACCACTAACAACGATCTGCCGGCCCACGGGCCGGCACCGACAGAAATCCCCACCCCCACCTGCACCGGGCGAATCAGGCCCGGCACCAAGGGGCGAAGTCAGGCCGGCCGCGCGCAGTTCGGACCGCACGCGACAAAGTCCATGCTCGGCACGACGCCCCCCGCCCTACGAAAACGATCAGCGGACCGTATGCCTGAGCACGGCCAGCCCCCTTTGCGTAGCCCCGAGCCAAGCCACCCGTCCTTCCCCAAACCACAAGAAACCCGACCCCTCAGCCGGAAGCCCGACCCCGAAGCCCGAAGCCCGAAGCCCGAAGCCCGACCCCGAAGCCCAACCCCCGAAGCCCAACCGAAAGACCACCCCCTACTCGGCCGCCTCCCCCCCAAAAGCCGCCCCATCCTCGACGTGATACACCCGCGACGTCTGCTCGCCCCACGGAAGCAAAATCGAACGCGCATCCGTCGCCGGCACCTCCACGAAGTTGTCTCCGTTCCACCCGGTGGCCGTGCCCGCGCGGTGCACAATATCGAAGCCGCCCCCGGCCCCCCGGCGACCGCGCTTGCCCTTGCTGCGCCTGGGCACCAGCTCCCACGTGTTGTCGATGGAGTTGCCCTGGGCCGCCTTGCGAACCTCGAAGGCCATCATTCGCTGAATGGTGCCGGCGCTGGTCGCGGTCCACAGCGCCACCAGATCCCGAGAGCCACCGCCGCCGCGCTGGCGCACGTGGGTAATGACGGATGCCCGGCCGCGACCGCCGAGGTCGACCACTTTTACGTCGAGCACGTCGTCCGGGCTCGCGACCGGCAGCTGAACGTAGCCATACGTGTTGCTGAGAACGCCGACGAACGCCTTGCCGACCACCAGGCGCTCCACGCCGGGCTCGCCGTCGAGATCGACCAGCCGGTCAATCGCCGGCCGCCCCAGCCCGACCTGCTTGCGGAACGATTCGTACGCGTCGACGGCCCCGGCAAAGAACAGCGCGCCGCGCCCGGTCACCACCCGGGCGCCGCCGCCATCGCGATCGCGGTAATCGATGCGCAGACGCAGCGCCCCGGTCGACGGCCCCCAGTTGGCGAGTCGGGAAAGCGGCACCGCAACCTCGACCGCCCAGCCGCGATCTTGCAGCGAGTCCAGGGCGCGAACGCCCTTGCCGAGCGGCCGTCCGTTCCAGCGAAACACCGGCTCGAACCCGCGGGTGCCCGGCAGGACCAGCAGCTTTGACCACCGATCGTTGGCGCCCACGTGCATCGTGAGCTGGTCTTGCGAGGCCTTGCGCGCGCCGCCGGTGCGCAGCACGTCGGCGTCGGCGACCTCGATGAGGAAGAAGGCCTCGCGGTCGGTTTGCGCGCAGCGCGCCGCAAAGGCCCCGTCGCCAACCCCGTAGCGGGTGGACTCGATGCCCTCCCAGTCGTCCACCAGGCCGTCGAGCTCTACGAGCCCGTCCTCGACGAGCACGCACTCGACGCCGGGCGCCGCCGCGGCCCCCGATACCGAGCCCAACCAGACCACCAAAAACGCTGCAGTTACCGTTAGTTTGCTAGACATGACGACATGGACGCCTGGCGCCGGCGCATGCTATGAGACAACGTCCATCCGCGTAAGATTCAGGAAATCTTAGGAGACCCCCAGAAATGCTCGACACCCTGGCCAAAGGGTTCCGCAGCGCAAAAGAACGCCTGTCTGGCGTTGCGGAGCTGACCGAAGACGTTATCGACGAGGCCCTGCGCGATATCCGCATGAGCCTGCTCGAGGCCGACGTCGAGTTCAAAGTCACCAAGACCTTTCTCGCGCGGGTCAAAGAAGCCGCCATCGGCCAGCAGGTCGAGCTCCGAGCCAAGTCGAAGGAGTACGGCACCAAGAAAATCACTCCGGAGCAGGCGTTCGTAAAGATCTGCCTGGACGAGCTCACGGCGATGATGGGGCCGGTCAATACCGAGCTCAACTTCGCCAAGAAGGGCCCCACCGGCATCATGATGGTCGGCCTTCAGGGCTCGGGTAAAACGACCACCACCGGCAAGCTGGCCCGGTACCTGGAAAAAGAGCACGGCAAAAAGCCCCTTCTGTGCGCGGCCGACGTCTACCGCCCGGCCGCCATCGACCAGCTCGAGACCCTAGGCCAGCGCCTGGACATGCCGGTCTACTCCGAGCGCGGCGGCGACCCGGTCGAAATCTGCCAGAACGCGGTCAAGAAGGCCTCCGAGCTGGGCCGCGACGTCATCTTGTTCGATACCGCTGGCCGCCTGGCCATCGACGAGCCGCTCATGGAAGAGCTGGCCAACATCGACAAGACGTGCCAGCCCGCCAACATCTTCCTGGTCATCGACTCGATGACGGGCCAGGACGCGGTCAAGACCGCCGACTCGTTTAACAAGCGCCTCGAGCTCGACGGCTGCATCCTCACCAAGCTCGACGGCGATGCCCGCGGCGGCGCCGCCCTGTCGGTCAAAGAGGTGACCGGCAAGCCGATCAAGTTCCTCGGCATGGGCGAGTCCCTCGACAAGCTCGAGGAGTTTCGACCCGACGGACTCGCGTCGCGAATCCTCGGCATGGGCGACATCGTTGGCCTGGTCAAGGACTTCGAGCAGGTCGTCGATGCGGAAAAGGCCGAAGAAGATGCGGTCCGCATGCTCAAGGGCAAGTTCGACATGCAGGACTTCCTCGAGCAGATCCGCATGATTCAGAAGATGGGCTCGCTCAAGGACCTGTTCGACAAGCTGCCCATGTTTGGCGGCGGCTTGCCCGAGGGGGTCAACCTCGACGACCGCGAGCTGGTCAAGATCGAGGCGATGATCAACTCGATGACCAAAGAGGAGCGCAAGAACCCGACCCGGTTCGTGAGCACCTCCTGGGAAGACATCACCAACAACGCCGGCAAAAAGAGCAAACGCCGCCGGGCCGACTTCGACCCAAGCCGCGTTCGCCGGGTTGCCAGCGGCTCCGGCCGCAGCGAGACCGAGGTCAAAGAGCTGCTGCAGAAGTTCGCGATGATGCGGCAGATGATGGTTCAGCTCGGCGCCTCGACCGGGCTCATGGGCAAGATTCCCGGCCTCAAGCAGTTCTCGCAGATGAAGAAGCTCGCCGGTCTGGACATGGGTGCGCTCATGGGCGGCGGCGCGCCGGGCATGGGCGGCGGCATGCCCGCCGGGCTTCCCGGTGGCATGCCCGGCATGCCCCAGATGCAGATTCCCGGGGCACCTCCCGGTTTCACGGCTCCGGGCACGCCGGGCGGCGGCGCCAAGGCCGTCTCCAAAGGCAGCCGCAACAAGAGCAAGGCCAAGCGCAAAGCGGCCAAGGCGGCCCGGAAAAAGGGCCGCAAAAAGAAGTAGGCGGGTTCGCGAAACTTTGCCGTGTCGCTGTAGCGATGGGCACACGGGCGCCGCCGGGTACTTCGCCCGCCGCGCAGACGCGGTATAGGATGCGTCAGAGGACCGCGTGACCCTTCGACTACCCTGCTTCGCCGCTTTGCTTTTCGCCGCTGCCGCGCTGGCAGTCTCGTGCACGACCGACAACCCGGCCTTCTGCGACTCCCAGGACGAAAACTCGTGCGGTCCGGGCCTGGAGTGCAACCTCTTCATGAAGGAGTGCGTGCTCCCCGAAGAGGTGCCGGCGGGGTGCCAGGACGACTCGGAGTGCACCCAGGCGTCCGAACCCATCTGCGATGAAGTGATCGAGGCGTGCCGGGCTTGCGCCGAGGGCCCCGAGGGCGACGCCGAGTGCCAGTTCCTCGACGCGGGCACCGACGTCTGCGTTGCCGGCGAGTGCCGCGAATGCGCGGACGCCAACGACTGCAGCGCAGCGACCCCCGAGTGCAGTGCCCTGGGAACCTGCGAGCTGTGCGACGCCGCCGCGGGCGGCGACGATGCCTGCGAGCTGCGGGACCCGGAGGTGCCCTTGTGCGGAAGCGGCGGCCAGTGCGTCCAGTGCCGCGAAAACGCCGACTGCCAGTCGACCCTCTGTGACGCGGTCGCGGGCACCTGCATCGCCACCGACGCGGTGGTGTTTGCCGCCCCGGGCGGCACCGACGCCGACGACTGCGGCGCCTTCGGCGGCACGCCCTGCGCCACCCTGGGCGGCCCCAACGGCGCGCTGGCCAAACTCGACGCCGAAGAGGATCGCGTCTACGTGCGCCTGGCCGAGGGTGCCTACGACGAAAACGTCTCGCTCGAAGGCCTGACGGTCATCGTGCTCGGCGACGGCGCCGACATACGAGCTGCCGCCGACGCGGCGCCCGTGCTCACCATCGAAAACAGCGACGTCGAGCTGCGCGGGGTCACGATCCGCAATGCCCGGGACTCGAGCGCCGCCCACGGCATTCTGTGCACCGGCGACGCCGGGCAGGACCTGCGCCTGGTCGGCGCCACCATATCGAACAACCAGGGCCGCGGCATCGAGGCCGCGGGCTGCGACGTCTCCGTCGTCGACAGCGTCGTGTCGGACAACGACGAGGGCGGCATTCGCCTGACCGGGCGCACCCTCGAGCTGGTGTCGTCGGTCGTCAACGGCAATCGCGGCGGCGGCCTGGTCGCCCGGGACTCGATTTCGGTGTTCATCGTCAACAACTTCATCTTTCGCAACGGCGAGCCCTTCGGCGAGATCGGCGCCGCGTCGATCAACACCGAAGACTCCCAGGAGCCGTCGGTGTTCGACTTCAACACCATTGCCGAGAACTCGTCGGCGACGTTGGAGAGCGGCGGAGCCATCGTCGAGTGCCGGTCCGACGTGCTGATTCCCAGGCACAACATCGTTTACGGCAACGTGCAGGGCCCCTCGACCCTCGGCAACTGCGAGTTCTTCTTTTCCAACATCGAGGGCGGCAACCTCGTCAACAACAACATCGACCTGCCGCCGACGTTCGTCGACGCGTCGGGCGGCGACTACCACCTGGCCCCGGGCTCGGCGGGTATCGACGCAGGCGACGAGTCCAGCGCGATCTCGGTGGATATCGACGGCGACGTGCGGCCCCAGGGAGCGCGCCTCGACATGGGAGCCGACGAGTTCGTGCCGGGCGCCCTGCAGTCGCTGCCGAGCCGCTAGCTGCCGGCGCCGCGAGACGCCCGCGCGAACTGCTGCCGCTAGAGGGCGAAGAGCAGTATCAGGCCAACCAGGGCCACGGCGACAACCGCGGCAATGACGATCGCCGGTACCAGGCTCGGCCGCGCGGGCGGCTCGGGCTCTGACAAACGCGGCGTGCCCGCCATGGACGCCTCGCCCGGCCCGGCTGCGGGCTGTCCGGCCCAGGAGCCGTCGGGGGAACCCGCCCGCTCGTCTGCCCCCGGCGACTCGGGGGCGACGGTCGATTCGTCGCGGTCGGCACGCCCGTCGACGGTCACGCGAGGTGCGCTCGGGGCCGCGGCCGCCTCGATGATCTGCGACGCCCGCTCGCCGGACACATCGCCGACGAGCGCGCGCAGCTGCTCCAGGTAGCGAGCGGACGGGTCAGCGAGCTCGAGAATGCAGTCGCCGAGCTCGATGCGACTACCGTCGGCCAAAGAACGCGTCGCCCCCTCGCTCAAGCGCTGCCCATCCACGGAGACCCCGTTTTTCGAGCCCAGGTCGAGAATCGATACCCCGTCCCAGTCGCGGTGGATCGCGGCGTGCTCTCGCGACAGATCCGGGTCGAGCAAGAGGAGGCCGCAGGTTCGTCCACGACCGATCACGAGCCGGGCCGACCCCGCGTCGCCGACCGGGGGCAGCGCGTGACGCACGCCCGCGGCCACGCCGGCGACGCCAATGAGCTCGGGCCCGGTGGCTGCCTCGTGGGACGGCTGCGCCGACAGCAGGTCGGCGACCAGCTCTCGAGCCAGCTGCGCGGTGCGGCGCGAGGAGGTCGGGCGCGCCTCGGCCGGAGACTCGCGGCGCACGACGATGACGAACGCGTCGGCGATGTCGATGGCCGCCCCGTCGACGACCTCGATCTCTTCGCCGGGGTCGAGGCGCGCTCCGTCGATCCAGGTGCCGTTGGCGCTGCCCGGATCGATAGCGACGACCGAGTCCCCCCGCCGACTCAGCCGCAAATGCACCGCCGAGACGGCCGGATGGGGCAACGCGATGTCGTTGGTCGCGTCGCGCCCAACCGCGATCTCGTCGCCGTCGAAGTCGTAGACCTGCTCGCGACTACCGCCCACCTTGCTCTTGACCCGGAGCCGCACCGCCGCGCGACCTTACATCAAAATGCCGGCACCGCGTCGACCTCGCGTCGGGCCCGCAAACGCTCGAGGAGCTGCTGAACTAAAGCGGGCTGTTGCGGTGCCAGGTTGGTGAGTTCGTTCGGGTCCGCGCGAACGTCGTACAGCTCGACGTCGCCCGGGTCGTCACCGGGGCGGCCGTCGAGCGCGATCAGCTTGTGCCGGCCATACAGCAGCGCCCACCGCGAGCGCGGAACCGAGCGGTCCTCGACCATGACGGAGTAGGCTTCACCCGGCGCGGGCCCATCGTTGAGGGGATCGGCGTCGACGAGTGCCGCGAACGAGCGCCCATCCATCGACGGCATTTCCGGCGGTCGATAGCCGGCCAGCTCGAGCAGCGTCGGCCCGACATCGACCAGGCCCACCGGCGCGCGAATGCGCGCGCCGCGGGCGACACCCGGGCCGGCGAGCACCAGCGGAACGCGCAGCTGAGAATTGTACAGGTCGGTCGCGTGATAGGCGGCCGCGTGATCTCCTAGCCCCTCGCCGTGATCCGACGTCAACGCCACCACCGTTCGCGCGACGCTGGCGCTCGACGTCAGGTGGCGCAGTAGCGGCGAAAGGGCCCGGTCCGCCGCGTTGAGACCGCGATCGTAGCGGCGGCGGTTCGACTCGCCCCGATACTCGCGAGCGGGAAACTCCTGTTCCCACTCGTGCGGTTCGATGAGGTGCAGCCAGACAAAGTACGGGCGCCCGCCGTCTCGGTCGCGGGCCCTCATCCAGTCCAGCGCGCGACCGGCAAGCTTGGCGCCATCGCGGTCGAGAAACACGCTGTCGAGCCCTCGAATCCAGCCGAGGCGGTGGCGTTCGGCGAAGAACGACTCACAGCAGGCAAAGCCCGCGGTCTCGTAGCCGGCGGCGGCGAACCGCTCGGCGAGCAACACGTGGCGCGGGTCGAGTCGCAGGGCCCAACCCGCGACGCGGCCGCGAACGCGAAACGGGCTGGCGCCGGTGACCAGCGCCGGAATGGATCGCCGGGTCACGTTGCTCGACGCCAGCGCCCACTCGAAGCTCGAGCCGGCACGGGCGAGACTCTCGAGCGCGGGCATGGAAGCGGGACCACCGACGAGCGGGGTCCGGTCGGCGCGCACGGTGTCGACGGTGATGAGCACGACGTTGGGGTGCCGCTCGGCGGTCGCCACCGGCGCCACGGTTGTCAAGCCGACTCGATCGCGCAGAGCGTACAGGTCGTGGCTGCGCTCGATGGCGCGACCGCCGACCGGGGCGTCGCCCCACACCGACAGCACGACGTCGAGGCGTTCGGCGAGCGAATAGCGAGCTGCCCCCACCGACAGCAACCCGACCAGGGCGACCGCGCCGGCGGCAACCAGCTTTCGCCGGGACTCGAGGCGACGGGCCGCCCAGTACCCCGCCACGCACACCGCCATCCACGCGCCCGCGAACGGCAGCAGCGACAGCTCGAGATGCCCGACTCTCGGTCGCACGATCAGCCTGTCGGCGGCGGCGGCGGACCCCACCGCGGCCACCGCAAAGGCCCACGCGGCCCGGCGCGGCGACACCGGCAGACGCGCGGCGACTCGCTCCAGGCCCCGCACGATCGCGGGCGTGAGCGCTACCGCGGCCGCGAACAACACAAGACCGCCGGCCATGACCGCCAGGCTCACCGTCTTCGGCGCCCGCGTCGCCGCCAGCAACCTCTCGGACGCAAACAGCAGGCACAGCGCCAACGACCACGCCGCGAGCAGTGCCCAAACCAGCCAGGCGACCAGCCGGGGCGCGGCTCCGTCGGGTCGTGTCCAGCTCCGCACCAGCGCGCCGAGCCTCCAGCTGCGGACCAACGCGCGCGCCGCGACAACGGCAAGTACCCCCGGCAAAAACAGGTGCCGCAACACGTAGCCCGCCGACGCGAGCACGCCCAGGGGCCCGACGGCGGCGAACGCCACGGCCTCCCCGGCCGACGCCACGGCGGTCGCCATCACCACCACCGCGCTCGCGGTGGTGACCTCGGTCAGCCAGAAACGCCTGGCGGTGGGCGGCGAACCGGTCATCGAGACTCGAGCTGGTCGACCCGGGCGCGGGCGGCGTCGACCTCGCCGGCGAGCGCGCGATCCTCGGCAGCCAGCTCGATGAACTTTCGGTAGTCGGCGAGGGCCGCGCGACCGTCGCCGGCTTGCTCGTGAGCCTGGGCGCGAAACAGGTGCGCCTCGGCGTAGCTGGCGCCGGTCTCGCGACGCAGGGCGATCGCCTGATCGAACTGATCGATGGCTGCCCGCGCGGCCGCCGCCGCTCCGCTTTGACCGGCCTCGTCGGGCCCGCGCTGCAAGATCGCGGCGCCGTACGCAAACCGGGCCGCGGCGTTGCGCGGGGCCAACCGCACCGCGCGGTCGAGGTCGGCAAAGGCACCGTCGACCTTGCCCAGCACCAGGAGCGTCGTTCCCCGCCCGACGAGCGCGTCGGCGTCGTCGCGATTGCGATCGATGGCCTGCGCGTACAGCGCCAGCGCCCGGTCGAAGTCGCCACGGGCGCGGGCGAGGTCGCCGGCGGCCCGCGTGGCAACCGGGTGCTGCGCGTCGAGCGCCAGGGCGCGCTCGACCGCCGCGGCTGCTTCGTCGTACAACCCCAGGGCCAGGTCGGCGAGGGCCAGCTCGGCCCAGGCATCGGCATCGTCGGCCGCCGCCGACGTCAGCTTGAGCAGCTCGGCCCGGGCGCCGTGGGCGTTGCCGAGGCGAAGCAGTGCCCGCGCCAGGTTGTGTCGCGCGGTCGGGTACCCCGGATCGATTGCGAGCGCCGCGCGCAGGGGCTCGATGGCGTAGCGCGGACGCCCCGCCTTGATCTCCAGGGCACCCAGATTCGAGTGGGCCTCCGCCAGATCGGCGTCGAGGGTTATCGACCGGCGAAAATGCTCGCGCGCGCGCTCGTCGTCGCCACGGGCCACCGCCACCAGGCCCAGGGCGTTGAACGCGGGGGCGGATTGCGGATCGAACTCCAGAGCCAGCGACAGATCCGCCCGCGCTCGCTCGATGTCGCCGCGGCCGAGGGCCTCGAGGGCGCGAGCCACGTAGACCTCGGAGTCGCGGGTGGGCGGCGCCGACCCCGCGCGGCCGCCGAAGCAGCCGGCCATCGCGATAGCAGCGAGTCCGGCGCAGACGGCGATCAGCAAACTGGATGATGCGGTGGGTTTCACGGGCTCGCCCTCGACGAGGCGTCGCCGGCAACCGCCGGCCTGGGTACGGTTGTATCAAAGGTTTCCACGTGAAGGTCACCGCTCGGGGTCACGTGCACGGTCACGGCCCCGGCCTCGTCGGTGCGCACGACCTGGGCACCGGCGCGGCGCCAGCGCTCGACCACGTCGGCGGCGGGAAAGCCGAACCGATTGCCGACGCCGCAACTAATGACCGCCACTTCGGGCAACACCGCCGACACGAACGACGGCCCCGACGAGGTCCGGCTGCCGTGGTGCGGCACCTTGACGACGTCGGCGCGCAAACGACCGGCGGCCCGCTCGGTCAACAGCTGCTCGCCTTCGCTCTCCAGGTCGCCAGCAAACAACACGCGGCGTCCCGCGTACGTCACCGCCAGCGCCAGCGAGTTGTCGTTGGCCGAGAGCACGGGGTCGTCGGCCACGGCTCCGCCGTATACCGGAGCAAGGACGTCCACGGTTGCGCCACTCGCGCTCTGCGGGCCCGCGCGAGGCCGCGCGATGCGCGTGCCGGCCGCCCGCAGCCGGTCGACGACCGCGACGAACTCTGCGGGCCACGGTTGCTCCCTGTGCGGCTCGGCCACCCACAGCTCGCCAATCGGCACCTCGCGCGCCACGGCCCGCAGACCCACGTAGTGATCGGGGTGCGGATGGCTCACCACGGCGACGTCGATGCGGCGCACACCCCGGGCGCGCAGAACGGGCACGATGGCCCGGGCGCCGGGCAACTCGGCCCGCCGCGCTCGCTCGACGGCATTGGCTGCGTCGGCGACGAACGGCAAACCACCGCCGTCGACGAGCCACGCCTGGCCGTCGGGCATCTCGAGCAGCGCGGCGTCGCCCTGGCCGACATCGATGAACGTGACGCGCAGGCCGGCCGGCTTCGACGCCGGCACCGCGACAGCGATGGTCGCGGCCGCCGCGACGCCGGCGATCCCCGCCGCTCGAGTCCAGGCGAGCCGGCGAACCCGGACCATGAACCACATCGTCGCGGCGACACCGGCGGCGGTCAGACCCACGACGCCAACGACGCCCGGCTGCACCCGCAGTGGCGGCGCCACCTGGGCCGTCGCGCGAGCGATGGCGTCGAGCCCTCCGGCCGCGACGGTGGCGACCGCAAGCGCGGCGTCGGCCAGCGGCGACGCAATCTCGGCAAAGAAGACAGAGGCCAGGCCGGCCGGCAGAATCACGAGCTCGGCCAGGGGCAGCGCAACGAGGTTGGCGGCAATGCCGCCGACAGCGACGGCGCCGAAGTGCACCGCGGTCAGCGGCGCCACGGCCAGCGACACGGCCGCGCTGTCGCGCAGTGCCCGCCCGACGCGCCGCAGGACCGACCCGTCTCGGCGACGCGAGCCGCGAAGCAACACTGCCAGGGCGGCCGTCGCGGCGAACGACAGCTGAAACCCCGTGTCGTAGATCAGGGGCGGATGCGCCGCCGACAGAGCGAGGGCCGCGACCGCCAGCGAGTCCGCGAGCGCGACCCGGCGACGCAACGCAACGCCGACGAGCACGACAACAACCACCACCAGGGCGCGCGCGGTCGACACCCGCGCCCCCGTGGCCAGGGTGTACAGCGCTGCCACCGGCACGGCGACCGCGACCGCCGCCCGCGCCGGGTCGAGCCGGCGCGCAGCCGCCGGTATCAGCGCCCAGAGCCGGCGAACCAGGGCAAACGCCAGCAGGGCCGTCACCGCGAGGTGCAGCCCGCTCACGGCCAGGATGTGCGCCAGACCAGCGGCGGCAAAGTCGTCTCGCACCTGCGGGTTCAGCCCCGAGCGATCGCCGATGACCATCGCCGCCACGATGCCTCGCGACCGCGACGCCGCGGCGTCACCTGAACCGCGAAGATGCGAGGCAACCCGGCGATGAAACCGCATCGCCCACGCGCGCAGTCCACCATCGCGGCCGAGCCGCTCGACGTCGGACGCGGGCGCAAAGCCGACCAGCTGGTAGCCGCGGTCGCGAGCCGCCCGCCACCGGTCGACCGCGCCGGGGTTGCGATACCCGCGCGGGGTCCGCAGTCGAGTCCGCGCCCGCAGTCGGTCGCCCGGCAAGACGTCGACCTCGCGCGGGACCGAAAGCCGCACCGTGCCCCGGTCGGGGGCCGCCAGTTCGACGTCGAACCGCCGCCGAGCCGCGTCGTCCTCGACAAAGCCGACCACGCGCCCTTCGATCCACTCGTGGTTTCGATCGTCGGCGACCCCGTTCGCGACCATCGGGAGCGCGGCGTCACGCGCGGTCCAGTTCGCCATGCACGCGCCGCCGCACAGCACTGCACACGCGAGCAGCACGGCGCGGCCGCGAGCAAGGCACGCCAGCGCGACGGCGAGCCCGAGCCAGGCCACCGGCGCCGTCGAAATCGGCCCAGCGAGCCGCGCAAGGGCGATTCCGAGGCAGTGGGCAACGGCGACCGCGGGCGGCGAGGGAATGTGGGACCGGCGCACCATGGGCTCGTCCCGTATCGGCGCGGCGACCAACTTGTTGCGCCAAACGTTGACTCGCCCCGGCCCTCCGATAAAATTGGCACAAATCTTAGATGGTTACGAAAAAGAACGGCGGTAGGGCGACGGCTGGCAGCGAACCCGAGGGGGGCCGCCGGGGGGCAAGCGGGGCGGGCCCCGCGGCAGAGCCCGCGGGCGGCGACGTGCGGACCTCGAGCGCGCGGCGCAACTGTGGTGCGGTCGAACGCGGTTTCGCTGCGATCGTCGCGGCGGTCCTCGCGTTCGCCCTCGGTCCGGTGGCATCCGCTCAGGCGGGCACGGCCTTCGGCAAGGTGACCGGCTCGGTGCGGCGGCCGGATCCGGCCAAACGACCGGAGACTCCGGTGCGAAATCGCGGGTTCGTGCAGCGAATCCGCAACCAGATGATTCCGCCTCGCCCCTACGACCCGCTGCCCTACGTGGTTGTGGTGCTCGAGCCGCAAAACGCCCTCGACGCCGAGGACGAAGCGCCGCCCAAGACCGCCGCGCGATACGAGCTCATCGGCGAGTCGTTTCGCACGCCGCTGTTTCCCGTGGTGGTCAAAGCGACCCTCGAAATTCGAAACCTCGGCACCGAGCCACACCGGCTTACGGCCCCGAGCCTGCCAGATTTTCTGCCGCCCGACCCCATCAACCCGAAGGGCGTGCGCAGCGCGACCCTGGTGCGCCCGTACCGGCCGGTGGAAATTCGCGACCCCGATTCGCCGCACCTCAAGGGCACGCTGGTCGCGTTTCCCCTGCGCTACATCGCTCAGGTCGAGCCCGACGGTGACTTCGTCATCGAAGACGTGCCGGCCGGACGCTGGAAGGTGCGCCTCTGGTACCGAAACGGCTGGCTCAAGGTGCCGCCGGTGACCATCGACGTCTCGAACCGGCGCACGACGTCCGTCAAGGCCATCAACTTTCCGGCCAATCCTCAGGTCGACGTACCGGCGTCCGGCAAAGGCGAGGAGTAGCAGTGTTTCTCTCGAAGATCTGGTTCTGCGTCATCGCGGTGTGCGCCGCGGCAGCGCTTACCGTGGCCATCATGCTCCCGCGGCCGGCGGACCGCGCCGCGCAGCTCGCAGAGAACCGACGCATCAAGACCGCCTGCGGCACCGCGCATATCCTGCTCGAGCAGAACGCGCGCCAGCGCATCGACCTGGCCGCGAGCTTTGCTCAGGCGGCGGCGCCGGCCGGCTCTCCCCGGCTCAAGCTCGACTCGATCCTCGGGGCAGCGTCCAAGACCGACGCCATCAGCAGCGAGGCCAACCGCACCGGCAAGACCGCCCTTCGGGCTTTGCTCGACAGCGTCAAGGGCCGCAAGCCCGACTTCGTCATCATTCTCGACAACCGCGGCCGGGTGGTCGCTCGCGCCGGCAAAGGACTCGACGATGCCGATTTCGGCGACTCCATGGCTGGCTACTACGCCATCGATGACGCGCTGCACGGCTACCTGCGGGACGACACCTGGAAGATCGGCAGCCAGCTGTACCGCATCGCGGCGGCTCCCGTGGTGTCCCTGCGCGACGAGTCCTACGCGGGCGCCGTGGTGCTCGGCAACGCCTTTGACAAGGAGCTCGCCGAGGACTTCAAGCCGAGCATCGGCGCCGACGTGGCCTTTTACGTCGGTGGCCAGGCCGTCTCGTCGTCGAGCAGCGTGCAGCTGCACAAAGACGCGGTAGCGGCTTACGAAGCCATGCTGGCGGCGGAATCGACCGCTCGCCCCCAGGGCGACGAAAAGCTCGACTGCGGCGAAGGCAGCGTCGCCCCGGTCACCGTCGCGGGCGAAAACTTTGGCGTCAAGGTGGCCCGCCTGCCCGGCGAGGCCCGCGAGCAGGGCGCGTTCATGGCCGTGTTCTCCGAAAAGCCCCCGGTGCTCGGCTTTTGGGGCTCGCTCGAGCGGGTTACCGGCAGCGATGTCACCTTCGGCGATCTGGTACCCATCGGTCTTCTCCTGATCCTCGGCGTCGGACTGGGCATCGGACTGATGTACATCGAGAGCGATCGGCCGGTGAAGCGGCTCGCCGCCGACGCGGTCGCCCTCGGCCAGGGGGACAAAGAGCGCTTCGACGAAATTCAGCACAAGGGGCGCACCGGCAGCATCGCGCGGTCGGTCAACATCGCTCTCGACAAGATGGCGCGCGAAGCCAAGAGCGCGCGCCGCGATCTGGACAGCCTGCTCGGCCCTGCGCCGGGCGATGCGATTCCCCTGGGTCCCGACTCGTTCAACGCCGCCGCGGCCGCGCCGCTGCCGGCGATGGCCGCGCCGCCTCCAGCCGCCGCGCCCAAGCCGCCGCCGTCGGAGTTCAAGTTCGGCGGTGGCGGAGGTTCGAGCGGCCCCGCCGCGGCCCCGGAACTCGTGCGGCCGGAGTCGAGCCAGCCCGTGCCGTCGTTCGATCTGGACCTGCCGCCGCCGCCGCCGGCCATGGCCAGCCCGAGCAAGAGTCAGGTCACGGTGCCGCTGCCCCAGCCCGAGGCCGAGGCGGCGGTACCGCCGCCGCCGATCAGCCTGCCGGGCGGCGCGCCGCCAGCCACGCCCGCCAAGCGGCCGGCCACCCCGGCGCCAGCGGCGCCCCCGCCTCGCAGCCTCGACGACGACATCCTCGGTCCCGCCGGCGGTACCACGGGCCCGCAGCGAACCCCGAGCGACTTCGACGCGCCGACCCGCGTGGCGGACCCGGCCACGGACGACATCGTGCGCAGCGCGTCGCCCGACCCGACCCCGAACGACGAGTTCCGCAAGACCTTCGACGAGTTCGTCGCCCTCAAGAAGCAGTGCGGCGAACGGACGGAGTCGCTGACCTACGACAAGTTCTCGGACAAGCTGCGCAAAAACCGGGCCTCGCTGATGGCCAAGCACAAGTGCAAGTCCGTGCGGTTCCAGGTGTACGTCAAGGACGGCAAGGCCGCCCTGAAGGCCACCCCGATCAAGTAGCGCCGGGCAGGTCCGCGGCGGGGCCCGCAACGGCGCCGCCGGGAAGTTCGACGGTAAAGCGGGCGCCGCCGAGCTGGCCGTCATCGACGCGAATTCGACCGCCGTGTTCGGTGATGATTCGGTGCGCGATGGCCAGGCCCAGGCCCGTGCCGCCCGAGGCGTGCTTGGTGGTGAAGTACGGAGTGAAGAGCTTTTCGCGCTGCTCGGCCGGAACCCCCGGGCCATCGTCTTCGACGATCACGAGGGCGCCCCTGTCGGTGCGACGGGCGACGACCCTGACCTGCCCCTCGGCGCCGTCGCTGCGCCGCGCCGCCTCGCGCGCGTTGTCGATGAGATTGTGCAGCACTTGAGTCACCTGATCCCGATCGGCGTCGACGGCAAGCTCGCCCGCTTCGACGTCGAGAGAGAGCTCGAGGCCCGACCCGCGGTACAGCGACGCCACCGACGACACCAGGCTCGACAAATCGACCCGCTGCTTTTGCGCTCGCGGCAGCCGCGCAAAGTCGGAGAAGTCCGTAACGATGCGCTTGAGCCGCCCCACCTCTTCCAGGATCGTGCGCGTGGACTCGTCGAAGATCTCGTCGTGGGACGGGTGCGCCTTCTCCTTGGTCTTGCGCATCGTTTCCACCGACATCTGAATGGGGGTGAGCGGGTTCTTGATCTCGTGGGCCAGCCGCCGAGCGATCTCTTGCCAGGCGGCAATGCGCTGGGCGACCGCGAGGTCTTCGTTGGCCTGCGCCAGGTCGGTCATCATTACGTTGACGGCGCTGGCAACTTCACCGATTTCGTCCCGCGCGCGCACTTCGACCCGGTGATCGAGGTCGCCGCGCGCCGCGGCGCGCACGCCGACCACCAGCCGATCGAGGTCGCGCGTAATTCGGCGCGACACGAACAAGCCGAGCAGTGCGGTCACCAGCAGCGCGGCTCCGGCGATGCCGGCGGTCGCCAGGGTGAGCTGTTCGAGCAGCCGCGAAAGCTCGGCGTTGGACGTGGCGATCTCCAGCGCCGCCACCCGTTTGCCGTCCGGCCCGGACAGCTCGAGTCGCTCGCCGTTGCCGGGCCAGCGCTCGGCCCCCGAGGCGAGAACGACACCGTCGCCGTCGACCAACCGGGCGGCCCCGTCGGTGGTTGCCGCCGACAGGCGCTGCACCAATGGCTCGCCGATCTCGCGCCCCACGACCACCGTGATCGCCCTGCCCCCGTCGGTCACTCGCCGGGCGGCGCCCACCACCAGCACCGGCTGCAGCTGGCCGTCGCGCAAAATCGATTCGCGCACCGCATACGCGTCGCTGTTCGCGATCGCCCGCCGGCGGTACGAGGTGTCTTCGTCGCCAACCGCGCCCGGATCGTGGGGCGCGGACAAAATCGTGCCGCGGTCGTCGACCAGCGCGAGAACGTCGAGATCCAGCCCGCGCATCAGCTCGTCTTCGCCTTCGCGCAGCGCCCGCAGCTGGTCGGCGTCGAGCTCGCCGCCGCTGGTGCGCAGCTGGAGCAGCAGGCCCCCCACTACCGGGTGGCTGCGCGTGGCGAGTGACTCCGCCGCGGCCGCGACGCTCGAGCGCGCCCGGGACAGTTCACGGTCCGCCGCCAGCCGCAGAGCGTCCCGGTTGGCGGCGTAGGCATCGCGAAAACTCTCGGCCACGTAGTAGCGCGTAGCCACCGCTGCCGCGGCGATCGGCACCAGGGCAATGATCGCAAACCACAGCGTAAAGCGCCCCCGCAGCCCCATCTATGAACCGTCCGCGCCGTAGAAAGCGTCGGCGATGCGAAGTGCGCCGAGCTCGTCGAACCGCAGGCCCCACAGGCGCCGAAGGTGGTGGACCCGCAGCGCGCGGTAGAACAGGGCCACCGGTCGGGCGCCGTCCCGCCGCTGCACCTGGCGCACGACCTGCTGCACGACCGAGCGAGACCGGGCCGGCACGGCAAGCTGACCGACGTACAGGTCGCTGCGCCCCTCGGCGACGCGCCGGGACAGCTCGCCGGGCGCCACCGGATCGATGCGCGCTCGAACGCCAATGCGATCGAGGGCACTGGCGATCTTTTGCGCGATTTCGAGATCGTCGGGCCGGGTGCGATCGACCAGCACCGACACCACCGCGCGCCCCGACGCCACCGAGGCCAGGGTCGGGTTGGCCGCCACCGCGCGGCGCAGGGCCGCGCCGGCCGCCGATCGGCGGGCTCGACTCTCGGCGGCGCTGGCCTGGCGCCCGCCCAGTGCCGGAGGCAGCGGGTCTACGGTGGGAAGGACGGGACCGCCGGTGCCCACGAATCGAAACGACGCCCGGTCGAGCGCCAGCGATAGCGCGCGACCGAAGCCCGGGGCGCGCAACGCCCCCCTGTGGCCCCGACCAAAGCCGATGAACGCGAGCATCGACGCCGGTCCGACGAGCTCGTCGGTGGCAAACTTGGGTCGATGGCCGGTGAACGCGATCGCCCCGCGCAGCGAAATCTGGGTGACCCCGGACTCGTAGGCGCGCGCCTCGGCGTCGGGCTGTTCGTACCAGCGGAGCTCGACGCGGTCGATGTAGGGCCGCCCGGCAAAGTGAATCTCGTTGGCGGTTAGCGTGATGCGACGCCCCGGGCGGTCGAGGCGAGTGACCACGAACGGCCCGGTGCACACCAGCGGCTCGTTCGACGGCTTCCAGATCGACGCCAGCGGACTCGCTAGCGCGAGCAGCACCTCGTCGCGAGCGGCGTTCCAGGGTTCGACCAGGGTAAGCAGGACCTCGTCGTTGGCCAGGGCGGCAACTGCCTGCACGGTCTTGTCCAGCCCCCCGCCGCGGCGAGCGCGCTCGAGGGCGCGCGCCACGTCGGCCGCGAGCACCGGCGTCCCGTCGTGAAATTGAACGCCCGGCCGAATGGCGATGCGCACGGTGTGAGGCTCGGGCGTCGGCGACGGCAAGCTGGCGGCCAGATGGGCCTCGACCTGGCCGTTGCCACCGACCCGGTACAGAGGGTCACAAACCGCGGTCACAAGCGCGATCTCAGCCTGGGTGCGAGCCAGGGGCGGCTCGAGGCTGATGGGCTCGCTGCGCACCGCCCCGACGACCGCGCCGCCGTACGACGGACGCCCTTCGGCGCGCGCACGGGTCGGCGCCACCGCGATGGCGGTCGTGCCGGCGGCCACGACAAAGGCAACGACGACCGCGTTCGCCAACCCACCCCCGCGTCGGGCGCGTTCGATGGACCGGATCAATTGAGGCTCCAGAGTTCGAGGGGGCCGCCGCCGTGCGGGCGCAGCGCAACCACCGCGTCCGCCCGGCCGTCGCCATCGAAGTCACCCACGGCCGCGGCGACCACCCCGGCATCGAGCGGCGGGCTGGCAAACAGCCGCAGCACCTCGCCCCCCGACAGCTCGTACACGGACACTCGATCCGGGGCGCCGGGCGCGGCGCTGCCCGACGCGACGATGTCCGTGCGGCCGTCGTTGTCGATGTCGGCAACCGCAAAGGCGTACCCGACCTGCTCGACGTAGACGGGAATCGCGTCGGGCTTGCCAAGATCGTAGACGCTCAGGAGGCCATCGGTATCGACCACCGCGAGCGAGACGCGCGCGGCGCCGGTGGAGTCCACGCCTCGATGACACCGGGCGGCAAAAAAGCGGGCCGGCAGCGGCGGGCCGGCGGCGGGTGAATTCCACCGGGCCGACGCGCCGTCGAAGTAGTGTCGCCCGGGAACGAGGCGCCCGGCGAGGTCGGCGCACAGGGGAAACCCCGCCCCGCTGGCCTCGCGAGCGACCAGGCGGCCGTCGGTCACGTCGAACGATTGCGCCCACGCCCGCGCGCTCGACCGGACCACGACCCGCGTGTCGCCGGCGACGAGGGCCCCCACGCCCAGGCGCGGCTGCACCGTCGACACGGGGCCGCCAAGCGGCAGCTCGGTGGCCTGGCTCAGCCCCGAGGCCGCCACGCGAAACACGCGCAGTCGGTCCGCGCCCAGGGCGAGAAGCTCGTCAGCGCCGTCGCCGTCGACATCCAGGGCGGCGAGCTCCAGGACGGCCTCAGGCCCGAACTCCCCGAGCCGCTGCATGGACCAGCTCACGGCCACCGGCGTGGGCGGCACCAGCGGCGGG